>Ga0181528_10000184_pt1 | contig 58043 bp, 58 predicted proteins | sample PEATcosm2014_Bin_47_FD_119742 | JGI IMG/M metagenome (GOLD analysis project Ga0181528, IMG submission 119742) | Peatland microbial communities from MTU Mesocosm Facility, Houghton, MI, USA - PEATcosm2014_Bin10_10_metaG | ecosystem: Environmental > Terrestrial > Soil > Wetlands > Peat | place...
ATTGTGCTTGGAAAGCACCTTGGTGATCGCCGCCGTCAACGTCGTCTTGCCGTGATCAATATGTCCAATCGTCCCAACGTTCACGTGCGGCTTGCTGCGATCAAACTTTTCCTTGCCCATGATCTTCTGTCCCTTCCGTTAAACTTTTTCTGTCGCGCTCCCCTCATTCCGGAAGCGCAATGCTTGTCTCGCACGCCTCAATAGTAGGCGTACACCTTGTAGTACCGCTGCCGAAGCTCCGGCTGCACCGCTTCCACCTTCTGCAGGTAGCGCTCACGCGTCAGGGCCTGGTCCGAGACCGGCAGCGACCGGTAAATCTCTGCCGCTTCCTTGCCCATCAACCCGCGCTGCAAGGCACCCTCAAAGTCGCGGATGCGCAGCTTCTTGCGGCCCAGGCGGCTCAAAAAAACCTCTACGTCCCGCGCATCGAAGGCGGCGTCGATCTGCGCATGAAGCCGCGTGTATCGCTGCTCGTCCTGGACGGCAATCGCTGCCTGCTCAAACTTCATTCCCTGCCCTCTTCAGCACTACAGCCGGTTTCGATCATGGAGCGGGAGACGAGGATCGAACTCGCGACCAACAGCTTGGAAGGCTGTGACTCTACCACTGAGTTACTCCCGCAAAACCAGTGGACAGGGATAAGCGATCCGGGGTCAGTCTTTCATGCCAATAGCAACAGTCTTGCTCTTCCAAATCGGCGTCTTCGCTGATCCCTGATCTTTGATCCCTGATCCCTGCATTTCTGGAGCTGATGACCAGGATTGAACTGGTGACCTCTCCCTTACCAAGGGAGTGCTCTACCAACTGAGCTACATCAGCCCTGCTTACAAACCTCCGGGCGCCGTACCATCGCCCTCATTCCTGTCGCGGCGAATCTTCTCCGCCTGCCAGGCCAACATCGTGCGCAAAGCAAATCCGCCCAAAACGATCAGCGGAATCAATCTCAACTCTACCGGCTTGCCATAAACAAGAATCGCACCCTCGCCTACGGTAAACCAAGCCAGCACGGCTACAACCGCATACAACGCCAGCCCTATCCAGTACTTCCGGTCCAAATCCGGCCCGGTGCTCTTCACGCCGCTCCCGCGCTTCTGTTCAGCCCGATCGAGACTCATTCCGGCTGCGGCTCCCCGCGCACTCCCGCTCCTCAATTCATGGTGCACAGGGGAGGATTCGAACCTCCGTAGCTCCAAGGAGCGGCAGATTTACAGTCTGCTGCCATTAACCACTCGGCCACCTGTGCCCAGTCACCCCAGCAGCGAAAATCCACTGCCGGGAACCCCGACCAACCCGTCTGTTCTCCGACTCGACTCCACAACTCTGTCAATTCAGCACATCAAGCCCCCTCCGGATCATCTCCGGCCTTGAGAGCTTGCACCTCTGTGGAATCACCGCGGAGGACAGGCCCGGCGCAAAAACAAGCGCCGGTAAAACTTTCCACCGTTCCAGGCCCCACGTAACGCTTTCCTACAGTGGAGCTGGCGAAGGGATTTGAACCCCCGACCCTCTGATTACAAATCAGATGCTCTACCAGCTGAGCTACGCCAGCCCTTCCCACCCGGAAACCGCTCCGGAGACCAACAATCCGTACGGGCACACTGATACTCCGTACGCATCACGGCACAGAAATCAAGGTTAGCACACCCCCGCAAACGGAGCAAACCGGGGCGTGCCTTTCCGCCCAATTGCTCTGCGCTGCGCCGGACGATTAGACTTAGGATTCAAAGGACCAGCCATGACGGTATGTGATGATTGCTTCCGTGAGTTTCTACATCCTGTCGTCCATGAATTGATGGACAAGAATGAGCGTTTCTTTGAACGCTATGGCCAACACAGCCGGTGGGATTGGGATGATGAAGCCATCACGCTTACGTTTTCGGATCAGGTACTGCCTACTTTACGGATAGACGTAACATTGGTGGGTTCTACTGAGGGCGATTCGTGGGAATGGAGTTGGGCAAATTCAAACTATGAAACCCGCTCCAAACTGGGCATGGAAAAGGTGCGTGATTTCGGTCAAACAAATGGTTTCGATAAGCTCACCTCAGCATTTTTGGACGCGGATGAATTCACTGGCTGGGAGATGACCGCAGTTGCAGCTCACATATTGGATGCACTTGGTGCTTACCGCTTTCCGACGGAACAGGGTTACTGTTATCTCCTCTATCGCAAGATTGAAGAAATTGGAATGGCGGTGCGCGCATGAAAGCCGGAATGATCTCATGAAATCGATGCACGACTCAGTTACGCGCCTTGCCGCACTCGCTCTGCTGGCTTTTGCCCTCGGCGGCTGCCGGCCCCACGACTTTCCGCAGTATCCGGCCAACTACCGCGAGTACGCCTACGTGACCAATGGCGGCAGCGGCACCGTTTCCGTGCTCGATGTGACCAACGTGCGCCTGGACCGCGAGATTGCCGTCGGCCAGAGTCCCGTCGCCGTCGCCGCCAGCCCCACGCGCAACGAGGTCTACGTGGTCAACTCCGGGGGCGGATTGACGCCGGGTTCGGTCTCGGTGATCAATGCGGAGAACAATACCGTAGCCGCCACCATCGCCGTTCATAACTCGCCCGTTTCCATCGAGATCGATCCTGCCGGCGGCCTTGCCTACGTGGCCAACACCGGCTCCAACACCATCTCTGTCCTGGACCTCAAAGGCCGGCGCGAGATCGCGGCCATCGGCGCCGGTGAAGGTCCGGTCGCGGCCCGCCTCTCGCCCGACGGCAAAACCCTGGTCGTCGCCAACCGCAAAGCCAACTCTGTCACTCTGATTGATCCCGCCGCCCGCCGGGTCCGCGCCGTCTTCGATGGCTGTCCCGGCGCTTCAGACGCCGTCATCCTCCCCGATTCCTCCAAGGCCTTCATCGCCTGCTCTGGCGGCCACCAGATCATGGCTATCCAGTTGGCCCGCGCCGAACGTCCTGCCCAAGCGGGATCTCCGCAATCCTCGCCCGCGCTCACCGACCACCTCGAATCCCTCCTCGATGTCGGCCAGGCGCCGGTGCAGCTCGCTCTCAAACCAGACGGCGGTGAACTCTTCACGTTGAACTCGCTCTCCAACTCCATCTCCGAGGTCGTCACTGGAACCGACGACGTCGGCGGCGCCTATATCATTGGCGACACCCCCACGCGCGGCATCGTCTCCAGTGACAACGCCTATCTCTACGTCGCCAATCTCCACTCCCAGTACGTCACCGTCTACTCCATCGACGACGGCCGCCGCATCGGCTCGATCCATGTCGGAGACGGCCCCACCGCAATGGCCTTTTCCTCCTCCGGTCTGCTGCTCTTCGCCGTCGATTTCAACTCGAATGACGTGGCCGTCGTCCGCACCGCCGAACGCTCTCTCTTCACGCTGATCCCGGCCGGACGCTCTCCCAACGCCATCGCCGTCAAAGCCTTCACCCTTCCTTGAGGCCTTGACCGGAGCCTACTGCCCTCAGGTCTCATTCAGAATCAGTGCGATACGCCCCGCCAGTAGCTCGCCCGGAGATTCATCGGAGTCCACCTCGATAAGATCCACCGGAAATGCGATGTTGTGCGGGCGCAGTACCAGACGGTTGGCCACAAAATCCACATAGCGCAGCGTCAGATGCGCTCCATGCCGCACCGCGTATAGATTCGGGCGGTTGGGACGGTAGGGCAAAAGCGAGTTGTAATGACGGTCGATCAGTGCAATCGCCTCCGGCAACACCAGAGGCTCCATCGGCAATGCGTCGCCGGCAGAGACCCGGACCGCCACAAACCGCTCCCAGGCGCGCCGCTGTTTTGAGACGCGCGGCCGGATGGTTTCGAGAATTCCCGCCGGCAGGTGAAGCAACTCCTGCACGACCGTGGGCCGGATAAACGGCTCGAAGAGCGCCGCTGCATGGCTGACCACCGGGATAGCGCTCTCTTCGCCATCCCCCGTAATCCCTTCGCTCGGCCGGGTCGAGGGCAGCAGATCGGGGACCACGATCTGTTGCGCAGAAAGGATCTGATCCAGCGCCTCCAGCGAGAGCTGGCGGCGTCCATGCAGGAAATTCGACAGATGTGACTGCCCAAAACCGGTTTGGCGGGCCAATAGAGAGACGCTGACCGTTCCCCGCTGGATCCTGCGAAGCAGTTCCAGGCGGAGTCGCTCGTGCATTTGCGTAAAGTTCATCTGTGGGAAATCCGCCACCAGCAATGGGGACCAGCGGACCCCATTTCCTTCTGCAAACTTAGAATGGCTGATTGGCCTTCATTTTCGGCGCTTGTCAGACAATTGAAAAGCAACGAAGCGGAAAGCCTCGGGGGAGGATTGACGCAAGAGAACCATTTACCTAGATTGGTTTTACTTAATCTCGCACTGGTCTGTGGGAATTTTTTGAGATACCGCTCATTGCCTCATGTTCGAATCGGGCTGATTGTTGCCCCATTTAACCGGCAATGAACAATTTCCAGAGGATGAAAATCTCTCTGGCTTTCTCATCCACGCTCCAAATCGCATTGCAGAGGCGGTTGGAGAAGGCCTGCCGGGATGATTCCAGGATCTGCGCGCCATGAGCATGACAAATAACGAAAGAATTCGGCCGGTCATCCAGCATCAGGACAAAAGAATCCTGAACAGCCCAGCCCGGTTCTTTCTACCCCGCGGAGACAAGACCTTAAAGCAAAGCCGTCGGGAAAACACGAGAACACGGAGAACTCGTCATGGAATTGCGCGTGCAATTGAAAATTTGCGAGGGGTGCGGTTGTCTTTGGTACCGTGCCCAGACCCAAGGGAGTGTTTACTGTTGCGAATGTGAAAAGAAGCTGAAAGACTTTCCTTCGCCAGAAAGCCGTAAACGGCGCGGACGGCCGGTGCGTAAGACGCTGGTCAGAGTCTGGGCCGTAGCGGATGCAACCGGAGGTGCGGAATGAGCGCAGCCCTTCAGTTGCCAATGACTTGGAGCGAAAACTCTCCTCGGACAGCGAGCGTGCATCGCCGGAAATGCGAACCGGTTCCAGCCCCGCCGCTGCATCAACCCGCCGCACATGAGCCGGAGACGGAACCGGCCATCAGCCTCGGTTTCTACCGCAAACACACGGAGAGCCTGTTGCGGCGTTACCTCTATGCCTCCATGCAAGTCGGCAGAGCACCCAACATTCTCGGCGATCCGATCGCGCGGGGATGGTGCTCCAGCCGTCCCGTCCGCACCTTCGAGGACGCGGTGATCTTCGTCCTCGATGTGGAACGCTGCTTGAACCAGTTGGGCGCGCTGGACCGCATGATGCTCAGCCGCATCGTGCTGCAAGAGTACACCCAGTCGGAAGCAGCCTCCTTGCTGGGAATGGCCGTCCGGACCATCTCCTACAAGTTTCCCAAGGCCCTCGACAGGCTGACGGAAAAACTGCTCGAATCCGGGCTGCTGGTTCTTCCGCATTAGATTTATCGCCCTGAGCGGGGAGCGCTTCCTGTGCGCTCCCCACTCGCTGCTGACTTCCTGGCAACTGCAAACGGATCTCACTCCAGTCCCGAAAACGAACCCGCCGGAAAACGGGAAATCTCATGGCCCAATCCTGCCTCCCTTCGCGCTTTTCCGTTGAGTGCCCGGCCCAACCGTCCTAGCGTACCCATGAGGGCGATTGCCGCAGGGGAGTGCAAGCCAGCTATAACGCGCCGGCATCCTGACTTGGACAATCTGACTATCCCGATGACGATGCAAAGCAGTGAGATGAGCCTTCCCAAAGAGCTGACCGGCCACCTGACCGAGGCGGCGCTCAGTTGCCAGCGTATGCTCGTGGAGAATCCCTGCAACCCGCAGGCGCTGGTGGGAATAACGCTGGTGGCTCTGGCCAGCAATCAGCCCGAAGCCGCGGTCAAAACCGCCAGAGCCGCCGTAGCCGCCGCTCCGCGCATGGCGGCCGCATGGATTGCCTTGGGGCAGGCGCTCAAGGCCGCTGAACGCAATGACGAAGCTGAGCGAGCATATCTGCACGCCATCGGCCTGGACGGTATGAGCGCTTTGGCCCGCTGCGGCTTCGGTGAGTTGCGCATCGCCGCCGGACGCCCCCAGGAGGCGATCCGGGAGTTCGAGCTGGCCATCTGCCGCCAACCCGCGCTGGCGGCGGCTCACATGGGACGCGGCAATGCGATGGCGATGATGGAGCGCTACGAAGAGGCTCTCGCCTGCTATGAGCAGGTTCTGGCCCTCAAGCCGCGCCTTCCCGATGCCGACTTTGCTGTCGGCTTTGTCCTGGAACGCATGGGAAAGTGGAAGCAGGCCGAGGCGTGTTACCGCAGGGCGCTGGTCAAACGCCCGGATTTTGCCGCCGCATGGGTAAATCTGGGCAGTTTGCTGCGCGAGCAGGGACGTGAGCTCTTCGCCGAAATCGCACTGCGGCGGGCCGTCGAGCTGCGCCCCGACCTCATCTCTGGCTGGGTCAATCTGGCGATTCTGGAGCGCGAGCGGTATTCTCCTGCCGAGGCTGAGGCGCATCTGCGCAAGGCCTTTGCTCTCAATCCAGAGCAGGTGGAGACGCTGGTGGCCTGGTGCCAGTTTCGCGCCGCCGAAGGAGACATCGCCGGCGCCTGGCAGTGGCTTCGCTGGGCGCTCGTCCGCCAGCCCCAGCACACTGAAGCAATTAATATGCAAGGTATTCTGCTGTACAAGGAGGGCCGCTATGCCGAAGCGATTGCGGTCTTCGCCGAAGCTGAGGCGCTCGGTCACCGCGCCGCTGCTTCCAACCGGGGAAACTGCCTGATGGACATGGACCGGATGGACGAGGCTCTGCGCGCCCAGGAGCTGGCCGTTGAGCGCGATCCGGCCAGCGCAGGCGCGCAATACAATCTTGCGCTGACTCAGCTTAGGCTGGGCGACTGGCGGCGGGGATGGCCGTGCTACGAGGCGCGCTGGCGCTTCCGCGAGGTCCATCGCTCCCCCAGAGGCTTCTCTCAGCCACGCTGGCAGGGCGAGGAGCTCGACGGGCGCCGCATACTCCTTCATGCCGAGCAGGGACTCGGCGATACCATCCAGTTTTGCCGCTATGCGACGCTGGTTGAGGCGCGTGGCGGTGTCGTGATCCTTCAGGTGCAGCCGCCGGTTGAGCGGTTGATGCAATCGCTCGCCATCGTCCATGCCGGTTTGGCAAAGACGGCAGTGCTGGGCGAAAAGCCGCCTGAGTTCGATCTTGAATGTCCGCTGATGAGCCTGCCCGCCGTCTTCGCCACGACGGCCGAGACCGTCCCCTGGCCGGGAGCCTATCTGGGGGCCGATCCGATGCTGGCGGCGAAGAAGCAGCATCTCTTTCCGCATTTGCTGAAACAGAATTCGCCGTGCGCGCTGCACCGTGTGGGCCTTGCCTGGGCCGGCAATCCCAAGTACAAGGCCGACCGGCAGCGCTCGGTGAAGCTGGCTACGCTGCTGCCCCTGCTCGGCGCCCGCGGCATCGAATGGTACTCACTGCAAAAAGGAGCGGCGGCCGATCAGTTGGCCGCTCTGCCGGAAGATCTCTGCGTCTATGACGGTTGCAGCCGCGACCAGGAGATGGCCGAGACCGCCGCCCTCATCGCCCAGCTCGATCTGGTCATTACCACCGACACCTCGATTGCTCATCTGGCTGGCGCAATGGCCAAGCCCGTCTGGATTCTGCTGCCTTATCTCAGCGACTGGCGCTGGATGCAGCGGATCGAGAGCACCCCCTGGTATCCGTCCGCTCGGCTCTTCCGCCAGCGCTCACCCGGCGATTGGGCCGGAGTCGTGGAGCGGGTAAGCGATGCGTTGAGCCAACTCCGGGCAGAGTGTCGGGAGATTCATGCTGTCAAACAGGAGTTTCAGCCCTTCGCTTGCAGCCTGCGGTAGTTCTCCAAGCAAAACCCCATATGGCGCACTTCAGACGGCCAGAAAAAAGATAAAAAATCTTCTTGACATTCTATTCTCTATTTTATAGAGTTCTCTACATGACGATCCATCGCATTCGGCTTCGCGTTTCAATCAACCTTCAGAAGGGCGGTTTCACGGCATGAGTCTCCCATCAATCTCCGCAGCTTCGCCGAACTCCGCGGCTTCGCCCCGCTCCTCTTCGAGCCTTCCCGGCGCGATCCCCCTTGAAGTCACCTCGCTGGTCAAGCGCTTCGGTCAGGTTACCGCTGTTGACGGTCTTTCGCTGGAGCTCAACAGCGGCGAGTGCCTGGGTTTGCTCGGCCCCAACGGAGCCGGCAAGAGTACGCTGATTCGCGCCATCGTCGGCCGTGTCCTGCCCGATGCCGGCAGCGTCTCCATCTTTGGCTCTCCGGCCGGTACATCCGAGGCCCGTGCGGCTCTGGGATGGGTTCCGCAGGAGCTGGCCCTTTATCCCCGGCTCACCTGCCGGGAGAATCTCTCCGCCTTCGGCCGCTACTACGGCCTCTCCGGCGGCAAGCTGGCAGAATCGGTTGCATGGTGCCTGGAGTGGGCCGCACTCAAGGAGCGGGCCGGAGACCTGGCAAGCACTCTCTCCGGCGGCATGAAGCGGCGCCTCAACATGGCCGCCGGCATCCTGCATCGTCCCCGGATCGTGCTGATGGATGAGCCGACAGTGGGCGTCGATCCGCAATCACGCAACCGCATCTTCGAGATGATCGAAGCGCTGCGCGGCCAGGGGGCCGCGATCATCTACACCACTCATTACATGGAGGAGGCGGAGCGGCTCTGCGACCGTGTCGCCATTATCGATCACGGCCGCATCATTGCGCAGGGCGCGAGCGGCGAGCTTGTCCAGAGCGCCTTTGCCCAGCGTAGCCAGGTACTGGCCCGCTTTGCCGGCCCTCCAGGCGAGATCGAAGCCTGGGTCGAGCGCCATGCAGGGCGTTTGACCGAAGGGGTCGCCGAGTTCACCCTCGAAGACTCCAAGCTGATTACCGGCCTGCTCAACGACGCTGCCAGCGCCGGCCTTCATCTGATCGATGTGACGCTGCGGCGGCCCAATCTCGAATCCGTTTTTCTGCACCTCACCGGAAGGGAGTTACGCGATTGATTACCCCTATTCTCCGCACCGCTCTGATCTCTCTGCGCCGCGACCGCGCCGCGCTGGCGTTGAGCTTCATTCTGCCCATCGGCTTCTTCAGCATCTTCGCCGTCATCTTCGGCGGAATGCATGACACCACGCCACGTGTAAAGGTCATCCTGGTGGACGAGGACAAGAGCACGGCCTCGCTCAATCTGGCGCGCGCCTTGCAGGGTGAAGATTCGCTCATAGTCCAAACTCGCCCTTCGTCGAAGAGCAAGTCAGACCCGCCGCAGCCGGAGTACACGGCGACCAGCGCCGAGGCCGCGGTCAAGGCGGGCGATGCTCCAGTGGCGCTGATCATTCCCCAGGGCTACGGCCTGCATCCCATCTCCTTTGGCGGCGATCAAGCAGGCAAGGAGATTCAACTGCTCAACGATTCCAGCGATCAGATCGCGCCGCAGATGGTTGCGGGGCTGCTGCAAAAAGCCGTCATGACCTCCATGCCCACCGCGATGGCGGAAGAGGGGGTGAAGCGCTTCGATCAGTACATCGGCGGCTACACGCCGGAGCAGCGCAAGCGCATCGACGCCAGCATGAATCAATGGCGGCAGCACGAGAAGGATAGCCCCGCGCCTGCCAGCGCCTCCAACTCCGGCGGCGGGCTGGTCGCGGTTCATGCACGCTCCGTCGTCGGAGAGAACAAGCGCAGCCCCATGATTTCGTTCTATGCGGCATCCATCGGTGTCATGTTTCTGCTCTTCACCGCCAGCGCCTCGGCGGGCGCACTGCTGGACGAGGCGGAAAGCGGCACGCTGGACCGTGTGTTGAGTTCGCACGTGACCATGACTACGCTGCTGACTGGCAAGCTGGCTTACAACACGCTGCTGGCCTTCGCTCAACTGACAGCGATGTTTCTCTGGGGCTCGGCGGTCTTCAAGCTCGATCTTTCCACGCACATTCCCGGCTTTATGGTCATGGGCCTATGCACAGCCTTTGCCGTGGCCGCCTTCGGAATGCTGCTGGCCAGCGTTTGCAAAACCCGTGCGCAGTTGGGCGCGATCTCCACGCTGCTGATACTTACCATGTCCGCCATTGGCGGCAGTATGTTTCCCCGCTTCATGATGCCAGAAGCCATGCAGAAGGCCGGCCTCTTTACCATCAACGCCTGGGCCATCGACGGCTTCACCAAAGTCTTCTGGCGCGATCTGCCGGTCAAGGATCTTTGGCCTCAGGTCAGCGTTCTTCTGGCTGCCGGCATCTTGCTCTTTCTCATTGCCCGCAGGATTGCGCGGCGCTGGGAGTTCGCATGAGGCTCGCATTCACAACCAAGCCCTATCCTCACTGAACACGTTCAGTCATTCAAAGGAGAATCGACATGACAGCAAACGCAGAAGAATTTGAACTGAAAGACAGGCTCAACCTGATCGAGTCCATGATCGCCGAAGGCCGGCGCACCACCGAAAGCTGGGGATCGATTTTTATTGTGTGGGGCACAGCCTTCTACGTTGCCTTCACCTGGTTCGCGTTGGGTCATACCCCCTGGGCTTGGCCGATAACCATGATCGTTACCTATGCGCTCACCCGGATCATCAATGCGCGCCGGCGCGGCGGCCTGCCGCGAACCGCCATGCAACGCGCGATCGGCTCCATCTGGAAAGCCATGGCCATTTCAATGCTCATCCTCTTTCCGGCGATTGGATTCAGCGGCAAAATGGTCGATCCGAGTATTCTCATGGCAATCGTTGCCACGATGCTGGGCGTGAGCAATGCCGCCTCTAGCCTGGCCCTCAAGTGGAAGCTGCAGTTTGGTTGTGCGCTGGTTTGGTGGGCGGCAGCGGCTATCGCCTGCTTTGGAAGCGTGACCCAGAGTATGATCGCGTTTCTGATAGCAAACTTCTTCTGCCAAATCCTCTTCGGCGCATACGGAATCATCTGCGAAATCCGCCAGAGCAAAAAGGCGGACAGCTATGCCTGAACACAGAGATGATCGAAGGAGAATCGAAATGCCATCAAGCAGCGAAGAACTCGAACTGAAAGACAGGCTCCGCCTGATCGAATCCATGATCGCCGAGGGACGGCGCACCACTTCCAGTTATGGCTGGACCTTCGTTCTCTGGGGCGTGGCCTACTACGTCGCCATCCTTTGCGGAGCCATCTTCCATAATCCCTACGCATGGCCGGTCACGATGATGAGCACTGCAATCCTCATGGCCGTCATCCTCTGGCGCAAGAGCATCGACAAGCCCAAAACGACTAGAAGCCGCGCCATCGGCGCCATCTGGTATTCAATGGGAATTTCGCTGTTCGTCCTTCTTTTTTCCCTCGGATACAGCGGACGGGCGGATCAGCATACCTTGATTGCCGCAATGGCAGCGATGCTGGGTGCAACCAATGCGGCCTCCAGCATCATTCTCCGCTGGAAGCTGCAATTTGCCTGTGCTGTGGTTTGGTGGGCGCTGACTATCCTTGCCTGCTTCGGCCACGGCCAATTGCTGACTGTCGCCTTTCTGGCCGCTCTCTTTTTATGCCAGATTGTCTTTGGAGTTTATTTAATGATCCACGAAGCCCGCGCGCGCAAGTTGGAGGCCAGCCATGCCTGAGCTGCCGGAGCTGAATCCTGTGATTCACGGGAAGCTGCGCCTGGCTTTGCTCTCGCTGCTGATTGGCGTGGACGAGGCGGAGTTTACCTGGCTGCGCCAGAAGACCGGCTCGACCGATGGCAACCTGGGCGCGCAACTGTTGAAGCTCGAAGAAGCAGGCTATGTGGCCGTCGAAAAGAAGTTTGTGCAGCGCAAGCCGCAGAGCCTCTATCGCATCACCGAAGCCGGCCGCGCGGCATTGAGCGAGTATGTGCAGGCGCTCAGGGAGCTGCTCGGCGGAGCCATGACCGCCTGAATTACTTCATCTCAATTTGCACCAATGCGTCTGGCGCGGCTCCTCCCGCGGACAATCCCGGAGTAATCGTCCGCGGCTGCGGCGCGCGCCAGTGGTCGATGTAGCTGATCCGGTGAACGCAGCCGATGGTGCAATGGGGCGCGCAGCTCTTGGCCGTCAAAAACTCCCGCTTTACATCCGCGTTTGTGTAATCGGCCAGCGGCACGCCCGGATAGCCGCGCTGCTGCGAGCAATAATGCACCAGCCCGTTCTCGCAGATATACAAGTAGCGCGAGCCTGCGCGGCAGCGCCAATCGTTGGGCCGCCCCTGCGCAATCGCCTCCTGAAAATCATCGAAGCGCGAGTAGTTGGTCTTGCGCCGGTGCGTCATCTCGAAGTAGACCCTGGCTTCGTCCGGCAGAAGAGGCTTCAGTTGCCCGCTGCCGTCGTGAATGATTCCGATCGTCGATTCAAAGCCCAGCTCCAGCGCCCGCTTGCCGATCACCAGCGCGTCATTGGGGTCTTTGAAGCCCCCGCCGACAACAGAATTAATGTTGACGTGAAATTCGGCGTACTCGGAGAGCATCTCCAGCTTCTTGTCCAGGACCTTGAGGCTCTTCAGCGAGACGTCGTCGGGAACCAGATTGTCGATGGAAATCTGCATATGGTCGAGGCCGGCCCGGTTCAGCCGCTCGATGCGGTCAACATTCAAGAGGTAGCCGTTGGTAATCATCCCGGCAATCGCGCCGGTCCGCCGCATCCGCCGGATGATCTCGTCCAGATCGGGATGCGTCAGCGGCTCGCCACCGCTGATGCCGATCATTGCCGTGCGCAGCCGGCCCAGATGGTCGATCCGCCGCAGCATCTCGTCGAGCGGCACCGGCTCGCTGACCTTGTCGTACTCGTTGCAGTAGCCGCAACTGAGATTGCAGAAGCGCGCCGGCACAATCTGCGCCAGCACAGGATGCGATGTATCGGCCAGCGCCCGCGCCACCATCGCCCACTCACGCAGCTTGCGCGTCGCCCTGATCCGCCACCCGCGCGCCGTCTTTTTCCGGGGAAGAGCCATCTCTTTCATTGAACCACATTATGGAGCAGCTATTCCACCAGTGGAAGGAAAGGGATATACACATGAAATGCAATACTTTTATACGAAACTGGCGTTAGCGAAGGTAGTCGACGATAGAATCTTTCTCATCGGGGACGAAGAAGAAATATCCCCCTGAGATTGAAGATTGCACATACAGAGTTGGAAGGATTTTGGTAAGTACGGCGCTGATCTTAACCACCTTTGGAACTGGATACTATCTTGGGCAACGTGACTTTAGTAAAGTTCATATCCAACAGGCAATGACCACAATACCCAAAGCTTGGCGCAATTTATAGGCAACCTCTGCAAACGGGGCTGACTATGTGTTTGAAGCATCGGATGGGACCAACCGCGGATCGTATTTTTCCACCAGCCGATACGCCGGTCACTGGATGCGGAGAAGCTCCGCCATGAGACGGCCTTGTTGATCGCGTGCCGGCGGATTCATCAGTTGCCCATGGCGCTTGGAATCGACGAGCAGAGTGAGCGTCTGCTGCTTCTTCTCGCGCAGCACGGTCACCTGCACCGGCTTGCCCTGGTTGGAGCGCAGAGCGCGCTCCCAGTCGGCCAGGGTGGTGATGGAGTTGGCGCCGACCTTGAGGATCACGTCAAAGGCCTTCAGCCCAGCGGCCGCCGCCGAACTCTTGCCCGAAACTTCCTTGACGATCAGCCCGCTGGATACGCCCAGGTAATCGGCCATCTGGCGGGTGAGAGGCTCGACCATTGCGCCCACATTGAGGCTGCTGCTGCCAAAGAAGGGCAGATGAAAGCCGCTGGGCGGCGGAGCGTTGCCTTCGGGCAGCATCCCCATTCCCGGCTGGCGCTGAAAGACATCGCTGCCGGAGCCGAGCTTGTTCCAAACATCGTGCTCCATCGCGCGCCGGTCGGCAAGCTGTACGGCGAGGGTTTGAATGTTGCCGTCGCGGCTGATTTCCAGACTCACCTGGCGGCCGGCGGGAAGCTCGCGCAGCATCCGCCGCAACTGCTCCGCGCCGTCCACCTGCTGGCCGTTCAGCTTGAGCACCACGTCGTTGACCTTCAGCCCTACCTGGCCCGCCGGCGCATCATGGTCGATCAGCGTAATCACAGCGCCGCGCAGATCCTTCAGCTTCAGCGCCTGGGCCTTCTCCTGATCCACATCCGCCAACTCCACGCCGAGGTAGCCCTGCGAGTTGGAGTGCAGCAGCGCGCTGGGCTCCTGAAGCAGTTCATCGATTCCCCGCATCTGCGCCCGTGCTCCAGGCGGCGTCAGCGCGAGAACGATCAGCACTGCCCATCCCAAACTCGCATACGGCCCCAAAAAGTGCTTCATCTTTCCATCTCCCGCATTTCGAAGTGCCTCACCAGCCGCGCCGAAGGCAGTTGGCCTCACCGAGGGTGGCTACTGAATCTCCGGCTCGTTCTCCAAAACCTGCCGCGAAACGGTGCGGATATATGGATTCCGGTCCGTGTTGGCAACCGAATGCAGCACCTGGCGGACGCTGGTATCGGCCTCCACCGGCTCAAGGATATTGATCGCCGAGGTGCGAATCGCCGGATCGGCGTCGCTCATCAGCGCCTGAAGAACCGCATCCCGAACCCGCATATCCTCGGCGACGTAAGGCTCCAGCCCCTCCAGCGCCTTGGCGCGTACGCCCGCGTTCTGATCGTAGCGAAGCGCGGTCATCAGCGCATCGCGGATGCCGGCCGCCTTGCAACTGTGCCCCGCCTTGCACTCAGAGGCCAGCAGTCCCACTGAATCGTTGCGCACGCCCGTCGAACTGGATTTATCGCTGGCCAGCATCAGCAGACGGCGAATCGCCGGATCGTCCAGCGAGCCTTCGACGCGCTCCGGAACCATCTGGTTGTAACGCACCTCGACGCGATGGCTGTTGGGTTGCTGAATAATGCTGGAGATATTGGCGATCTCGGCCGGCGCAGCCACGGCACCCGGCGCCATAGCTGATTGCTCCGGCTGCGCCTGAGCCGTCTGCGCCTGATGCGCCGCGCGGACGGCGGCCAGTCTGTAGCCGCCTATCGAACCGGCTCCCGCTCCCGCGATCAGCAGCAGAGAAGCCGCTACGGGCGCCGCCAGCAGGCCGGCAAAGCTGTTTCTGAGACGCTGGCCCAGCCGATCGATCCAACGCAAAGACGGCAGCGCATCCAGCGCCGCTTCCAGCCGCAGCCGCGAACGCGCAATCAGATTCGCCTCCGGTTCGGCCACCGGATCCAAGTCCATCAGCGCCTTCAGCTTCAGCAGTTGCTCCCGCTCCTGGACGCATCCTGCGCAGCCGGACAGGTGCCGCTGCAACTCATCCCTCTGTTCATCGGCCAGCTCGCCGTACGCAGCCGCCATGATTCGCTCATGTGCAATTTCACAATTCATATGCAACGTCCTTCCAGCCTCAAGAAAATCTTCTGCCTTGCGCCCAACCGTCCGGCCCCTCCATCGATCGGAGAGATGCCACGGGCGCCTTTACCGCAACTCCGCCAACTGCGCTCTCAACTTCTTCGTCGCCCGGAAGAGCGTGTTCTTGGCGGTCTCTTCCGTGGTGCTCAGCATCTCTCCTATCGTCCGCAAGCGCAGACCCTGATAGTGCTTGAGTTCAAAGACCATCCGCTCGCGGGGCGTCAGCTTCTCCAGCGCCAGTTGAATCCGCTCGCCGAGCGCCTTGCGCTCCAGTTCCCTGGCCGGATTCGAAAACGAGCGGTCATCGGAGACCGATGCCATCAGGTCGATCTCGTCGCCGGCGTGGTCCAACACCACCGCGTTGCCTTCGCGCCGCGTCTTGCGCCGGCGCATCTGATCGAGGCAAAGATTGGTCACAATCCGGTAAATCCAGGTGTAAAACGAGCATTCGAAGCGGAAATTTCCCAAATACCGGTAGGCCTTCAAAAACGCCTCCTGGTAAATATCCTCGGCGTCGTGCTCGCTTCCGGTCAGATGCAGCGCCAGACGCAAGACCTGCTGGTCGTACTGGCGCACCAGGGCGTCAAAGGCCGCCCGCGAACCGGCCTGCGCCTCGCGGATCAGCTCCATCTCCGGCGCGCGCGCCAGCATCCGCTCCTCGGCGCTCTTATCCCGGTTCGTTGCCCTGGTTGCAGCCATGCCTGCTGAGGATTGTACCCTCCGGGCTGCCGGCCAAGCCAAACCCGCCGTCCTTTCGACCGGAGAAACGGGAAAAACCATTGCATTCGCTGCCATCGTATCTGCTCCGGAGATAAGGGAGTCTTCGCACTCCGTTAGACGCAATTCACCCTCGATCGTAAGCAGCGCGACGATCTTGACGGTGGTAGGCATCTCCGGAGAAGAGTGGGGCAGCGGGGTCCCCTGAACCGGGAGATCCTCCACCTGCGCCTTCACCCCTGGCTCATTCTTGAGCAATAAGCCAATGAATGTGTGATTTCGGAGTACTGCGATCCTAAAATCGCAATCAAACCGTTCCCATTCAAAGCCGATTCCTGCCCATGCCTTTGTCCATCGCCTCGTTGGCGAGGCGGTCGGCGGTTTTGTTTCCGCCGCGCAGGGTGTGGCGCATCTCGAAGCTGACGAGGCGGCGGGAGAGCTTGCGGGCTTCTTCGTAGAGCGGGCGGAGAATGGGGCTTTTCACCGCGTACTTGCCCTGCATCTGCTTGACCATCAGCTCCGAGTCGGAGATGACGCGCAGGCGCTCGGCAGCGTTCTCGCTTGCCCATTTCAGGACAGCTAGAAGACCGGAGTACTCGGCGAAGTTGTTGGTCTGGATGCCGAGAAAGCCATTGAGTTCGGCGATGACGCGGCCCTGCGCATCTTCAATGACAGCGCCGTAGCCGGCTGGGCCGGGATTGCCGCGTGAGCCGCCATCGCAGTGGGCGGTGAAAACTTCGGCTGAGTTGGCGGCGGGAGCGGGAAAGAGTGTATCGTTCATTGATCTTTAGTGTAGCTTGAAGGGGATGGATGATTGGGGTTGGTTTCCCGGATCCCAAAAGCGAGAGTTGGGGAACCGAGACCACTTAAAGAGCGTTCCCATCCTTGAATTGTTATTTGACTCAAGGATGGGAAGGCACGAATCTACATATTCATTTTGATCGTGATCCAGGAGTGGGAAGCAATACATCTGAGCACCGCCCACCACCGGATTTCCAAGCGCGAGAGAGACACTACACCTTGATCGTCTCTTCGCCCTTGTGCCAGCCGCAGGGGATGAGTCCGCCGTTTTGCAGGCCGTCGAGAACGCGAATGACCTCCTGGGGATCGCGGCCCACGGAGAGATCGGTCACATAGACGAAGCGGATTTTGTTCTCCGGATCGACGATGAAGGTGGCGCGCTGCGAGACGCCGGCGTTGGGATCGAGAATGCCCAGGGCCGTGGAAAGCTCGCGCTTGATGTCGGAGATCATCGGGAAGGGCAGATTCTTCAGCGAAGGCTGCTCGTTGCGCCAGGCCCAGTGAACAAACTCGGAGTCGATGCTGCCGCCGATCACCTGGGTGTTGCGCGAGACAAATTCGGGATTCAGCGTGCCAAAGGCGGCAATCTCAGTGGGGCAGACAAATGTGAAGTCCTTGGGCCAGAAGAAGTAGACCTTCCACTTGCCAGGGTAGCTCTGGTCGGTGATCGTCGGGAATTTCATCTCGCTATTGACAACGGCAGAGAGTGCAAAAGCAGGAAAACTTGCGCCTACGGAAAGCATTCTTGATCCTCCGGTATGGGTTGATGAGTTGAATGAAGCGGCGGGCAGAGCAGCCTCCGCCGACGTGCCCTCAGAGACGAGTATGGGCAGATGAATCCTGCCGCAGGACGGCACGATCTCTCTCATGAGAGAAGATGCGCGGAAGGGGAGACAAGATTCTTCAAAACAAGGAACAGAGGGGGTGACAAGCGAGTTGATTGCACCAGGGCACTGAAGACTGACCGTTGATCTCTGAATCCTGTCTTCAGTTCGGACGGTTGCCGCTGGCGGAGCGGCGGCGAAAGCGCTCATCGACGGGCTGGCGATCGCGGAAACCGGTATCGGTGGTGTGCCAGTGCTCGATGGACGGCTCTCCCATGCGCCAGCAGAGCAGCACGATCTGATCTTCGAGACGGCAGGGAAAATCGAGCAGGCCGGTCTCCAGATCCTTGACCTGCACGCCAATGGAGTCGATCTCGGCGACGCTCTCGCGGACGCGCTGGAGGTGGGATTCCAATTCGGCGCGCTGCGCGGCGATCTTTTCCGCGTTCACTCTCATGCCGCCGGAGATATAGATGCGGCGGACCAGCTCGGCGAGGGCGGAGTTCACCTCTTCGGCGGCGCGCTTGCCATCGATGGCGCGCTTCAAGAGCGACTCCAGCACGGGGAGCAGCGATTGCGCTTCGTCGAGAGTGAAGGTCTTCATCGGCAGCCCCCTTTGGTAACAAGGATACGACGAAAAGGGGGGAAACCGCCAGTTGCCAGCTTCCCCCTGAATTCTCTACCAAGAGAGATCGACTCTGCTTACTTTGCAGCAGCGCTCTTCGGCAGCTTCACCTGTCCTGAGACCTTGATGACATTGGGATCATCCGGCGCCGCCGCGTCCTCTTTGGAGATCGTCACGTTCCCGTCCGTAACCCCTCTGCTCTCCGGCTGGCAAAACTCCACGAGACTCCTGGCGCCATCCGGCCCTTCTTCTTTCACATGGTCGTGGAGATAGACCACCGACGAAGGCGTCACACGGTACGCGATCACCGGAGGAGCAGGCGGCTCTTTGGGTTCAGGCTTTGTCTTGTCTTTGTCATTACCTTCCGCGGCTGGCTTGGGAGGAGCCGTCGCACTCGGCTGTGTGATGGCTCCAGGCAACGGCCAACCGGGTACAGACTCACACGGCGGTGTCAAAACACGCTCGATCAGCATATCTGGCTGTACTGCCCCTGCTGGCGGAACGGCAGCGGTAACTTTCGCGGCCTCCACGGTTCCTGCCGCAGTGACCGCCGAGGCGGCGTAGGTGGCAAAGCTGCCCGCCAGGCTGCTCACCGTGGTCAGAATGGTGCTCCAGGTCTGATCAGTGGCTTGCACGTTCCCTTCGCTCAAACTGCCATCCGCATTCAGCTTGGCGTCGACCGATGCGTTGCCGATCCAAGGCGTCCTGGAATTGATGTAATAGGGATGGTCGTAGTCCACCTCGACGACAATGTTGGCGGTATTGCTGAGACGCAGTAGGTCGCCGTTGGTCTCGCCTGTTGCCAAATCCTCGCAGTTGGTCGGCTTGCTGTCGCAGGAGAGTTTCTTCTCTTCCTCGCGGGCTTCGGCAGCAACACGTTCCCATTGTGCGGCGATCTGCGACGGACAATACGGCTCCCTCAGTTGGGCGGCCTGCGTGGCTGAGGTAAGGACGTTCAGATCGTTGAGCAGATCGAGCAGTTCGGTATCTCCGGCTCCGGTATGACTCAGCAGAAAGGAGCGGGAAAAGGTGATGGTGCGGGTCTCGATGGCCTTGTCGTTCTGCAAAACCTGCAACTGGAGGGTATCTTTAGGCTCGGCCCAGACGGTCTCGCGCTTGCACATCCCGTGTTTGGCATAAAAGGGAATGCCGTCGATCTTGGTGATGCCGGAGGTTTTCGCATCGGCATGGGCAAGATCGGGAGGCGAATTTCTGGCCGTAACCACCACCGTCGGGTGGCCGCAACCGGCTGTGAAGAGGCCAAGGCAAGCCGCCAGAAGGGCGGCAATCCGGTGCGTGCGAATCTTGGGGGAATACATTGAGTGGGACTCCTTGCCGGGCAATCGTCTCCGGCGGCTCCATGCCGCCAGACTCAGATTCCGCAGGACTCCACTCCCTCCAACAGAGATACTCAACGGGCAGCAGGGAAACTTAAAGGGGGAAGAATCCGCGGTCCGATTGCCTGGTTGAAAAGATTAATTCGCCTTTGCCTGTAAAGGCAAGAGGGATTTATCCGACCTCCAGCATCCGGTCCAGCGCCACACGCGCCCAGCGCTTGACGTTCTTGCGCACCTGAATGCGATTGACCACGTGGCCTTCGACGAGGTTTTCCAGTGCCCAGGCCAGATGCTGCGGAGTGATGCGATACATCGTGGTGCAGAGGCAGCCGGTGTCGTCGAGGGTGATGACTTTCTTGCCCTCGGCGGCAAAGCGGCGGGCCATGCGATTGACCAGATGAATCTCCGTGCCCACGGCAAAGATGGAGCCTGTTGGGGCTTGCTCGACCAGGGCGATGAGCCGTTCCGTGGAGCCGAGAGCGTCGGCCTTCTGGCAGACCTCGAAGCGGCACTCGGGATGAACGATGACCTGGATGCCGGGATACTTGGCGCGCACCTGATCGACGTGGCTGGGCAGGAAGCGCTGATGGACGGCGCAGTGGCCCTTCCAGAGCAGGATGCGGCTGGCGGCGAGCTTCTCTTTTGTCTGGCCGCCCTGCAAGCCCCAGGGATCCCAGACGGTCATCTCGTCGAGCGGAATCCCCATCGCGTAGCCGGTATTGCGGCCGAGGTGCTGGTCGGGGAGAAAGAGAATCCGCTTACCGCGCGCGAAGGCCCACTCGAAGGCGGCGCGGGCGTTGGAGGAGGTGCAGACCAGGCCGCCTCGCTCCCCGCAAAAGGCTTTGATGGCGGCGGTGGAGTTCATGTAGGTCAGCGGAATCAGATCGTTGGCCAGGCCAATGCGCTCCAGCGCCTCCCAGCAGGCTTCAACCTGGGAGATTTCAGCCATATCGGCCATGGAGCAGCCGGCGTTGAGGTCGGGCAGAATCACCCGCTGCTCCTCGCGGCCCAGCACATCGGCGCTCTCGGCCATGAAATGCACGCCACAGAAGACAATGTACCGGGCGCCGGTTTCAGCGGCGATGCGGGAGAGCTTGTAGCTGTCTCCGGTGGCGTCGGCGAAGCGGATCACCTCGTCGCGCTGGTAGTGGTGGCCGAGCAGGAGCGTCGTCGCGCCCAACTTGGCGCGCGCCGCGGCTATGCGTCCGTCCATGCTGTGGTCGGGGAGCGCGAGATAGTCTTCGAGGCTGCAAGTGCTGCCAGCGTGCGGCAAGGCCGCCGTCAGATCGTCGAGAACCAGATTCACTGTATTCCGCCTTCAGTCCAGCTCGTCCTTTTTGAGGACAGCGAACGGGGATGTTGAAAGCAATCCACAGCTTGCAGTGAATGCACTGGCATCTTCTGAAGCCATCGGCGCAGAGAGCGCCGGCTCAAGAAAAGCCCCCATCCACGGGGTTGTTGCAAGCCTTTCACAATTGGACGCGCCTCAAGGCCAAAGGATACGAAAAACTCCGGCAAGAGCCGCTTCCACTGCTCTTAGTGTAACAAAAATGAAATAAATCGTCCCGTCAGCCGGCTATCGGCCCGCGGAGCGATACCGCAAAGGTGCGGGCAACGTCAAACGCAACGGTGCTATTCTTGAGCATAGACTGCCGTTTCAGGCCGTGAGTTGGGTGTGAGCCGCGCCGCAGTCCGGAGGATTCTCCCGCCTATGAGTTCCCGCGCCCGCCGCGCCCTGTATGCCGTGGTCTTGTTTTTTGCCGTCTGCGCCATAGCGGGCAGCGTCCTGCAAAGCAAGGTTGGGGCACAGTCCTCCGCCGACGAAAACCAGCTCAATGACAACCTGAAGACCTTTACCAATGTCTATGCGCTGGTGGAAGACAATTACGCTGAGCCGATCGATAGCGAGAAGGCCGACACGGCGATCTACGACGGAGCGATTCCGGGAATGCTGCGCGTGCTCGACCCGCACTCCAACTTCTACGATCCCAAGGCCTACGCCAAGATGCGCGAGGAGCAGCATGGCGATTACTACGGCGTGGGCATGACCATTCAGCAGCAGGACAGCAAAGTTTACGTTGTCTATCCCGCCGAGGGCGCGCCCGCCTTCAGGGCCGGCATTCATCCTGGCGACCAGATCTACGCCGTTGACGGCAAGCTGGTCTCGATCGACGGCAAGGCTCCCGACGGGCTGACCTCGTCGGACATGGTGGCCAAGGCGCTGAAAGGTCCGCGCGGCACGCACGTACAGGCGACGATGATCCGCGAGGGGCAGCCCAAGCCGCTGATCTTCGATCTGGTGCGCGACGAGATCAAGCATCCCTCCGTGGACCTGGCCTATGAGATACGTCCTGGCGTGGGGTATATCCACCTGACGCAGTTTCAGGAGACGACGGCGCGCGAGGTGATCGACGCTATCGACGACTTTGGCAACTTGAAGGGGCTGATTCTGGATTTGCGCGGAAACCCCGGCGGCCTGCTCAACCAGGCGGTTGCCGTCTGCGACCATCTGCTCAGCAGAGGACAGATCATCGTTTCACAGCGCGGCCGCGGCAAAGACGATGTGGTTTATACAGCTACGCGCGGCAACGGCGGCAAGAGCTTTCCCATTGTCGTCGTGGTCAATCGCGGCACGGCCTCGGCGGCGGAGATTGTCTCCGGCGCTCTTCAAGATCACGACCGCGCACTGATCGTGGGTGAAACCACCTTCGGCAAAGGACTGGTGCAGACGGTCTACGATCTGGATGAGCACACCATGGCTCTGGCGCTGACCACCTACCACTACTACACGCCATCGGGCCGACTCATTCAGCGCAATTACACCGGCGTCTCGCTTTACGACTACTACAACCACGGCGGCACGGCGCCCGCCGACACGGCCAGCCGCGAGGTGAAGCTGACCGACGCGGGCCGCACCGTCTACGGCGGCGGCGGCATTACTCCGGACGAGAAGATCGAAAGCATCAAGAACAATCACTTCCAAGACCTGCTGCTCTACAAGGATGCCTTCTTCCACTTTGCCCCGGTTTACACGGCCAGCCACTCCGTCGACAAGAACTTCCAGGTGGACGGCGCGGTGCTTGCGGAGTTCAAAAACTTCCTGACCAATCAAAACATTCCCTGGACCGAGGCCGACTTGAACGGCGTCGCGGAGTGGCTGAAGATTCACATCAAGGAGAGGATCTTCACCATTCAGTTCGGCGAGCAGCAGGGGCTGCGCACGCAGGCCGATTGGGATCCGGAGATTCAAAAGGCGCTGAGCTATCTGCCCGAAGCGCAGGCTCTGGAAGATCATGCCCACAAGGTGCTGACCGAAAAGGCCGAGGCGCGCAACGAGGAGCGGTAGGGCCGGAATCTCTTCGGAATATCAAGGGCCAGAGCGAATTGCAGAACTCTGTTCACGGTATGGCGATTTGGCGGTGATCCAGAATTTTTCTGGCGACATCGGCGTCTCTCAGTACTGTTCCTAGAGAACGGTGAGACAGTTTCTGACAGGTGCCGGACCGTGCGTTTAATGAGGGCTTGATGTTATTGCGATTAGGGATGCGACTGGCAATGCGTTGCCCGAACGCGAGAATATGAGTGCAAGTCAGAACCGAAGGCCGCCCTGTAACGTTTCATCTTATCGTGCGTTGCTGACGACGGCATTACCAACAGTTCTCAGGAACGAAGCCTGGGAGGACAAAGCCTCATCGAGCAGGTTGCGTTTGACTAAAGATAAGTAGAGCGCGACCGAATACGCTTGGCAGTTGATAGAACGCTTGGGGTTGAACTCAATATCGGTGAATGCTGAATATTCAAGTAGTCGCTCGGTCAGGCCGGGGTGCTTTTTCAATGCGTTGATGTAGAGCCAGTCGTAGAATGCGGTTTGCGGTTCAAGCCCCCAATCAGCACCGGAAAAGTGAAAGCCCGTCAGACGACCCGATGAGCGCAGCCGTTCGTCCTTTTTTGCTTCCCGAGAAGTCATCTCGAAGATATCTGTGAAGGGGCCACCTCGCTCGAAGACCTTGCTGCCCTGAAAAGCGCATTCTACTGTGAATGTACGCTTAAATTTGACAGTAGTGAATGTGAGGTTGAAGGCGCTGAGTGCTACCCCGAGTTCCTCGCGTGACTTGCTGGAAACTTCAAGCACCTGACTGATGTCCAATTGTTTGAGGGCAGCACTGTGCAGTGAATCAACGGACCTTTGCTTTTGGGAAGCGGCCATACCAGGGAACCATTGAAATTCAATGTACTTCGTTCTAACGAGCGCAGAACCTTCAGCGACTGGAATGTATAGAGGTCTCTCTGCCATGGCTCGATCCCGTGCTTTCTAATTGCTCCATGTTCTAACGTACTTCCGATTCGCAAACATTCCTTTGTTTTTCCTGTGGATGTAGGTCTCTCGTCCCTTGAGGTGGAGCTAGTATGCATCCCGAACTGACGCCTTTTCGAAAATGACGCCCCCGATATATTTTGGCTCGATTACATCGAAAATGAGCACCTCGGCCTGAACGTCAGTTGGACCGAAGGCTTTTAACTTCTGATCCTTCTGTGAAGGAATATCTTCGATTTTATCATACATACACTTAAACGATTCGAGCCTTTTCAGGGCCGACAGTGGCTGACTGCTGATTCGCCTTGGCACAATCCTGGATTGTTGCAAATAGCACTTAGCGCAAAATGCAGCGAAGTGTTTACCTCTGGGAGAATCTATGCAGCAAAGGTTTTGTTTGGGGCGGTCTGATCGCCCAGACCGGCGAGTAGGGCAGCAACCGAGACATCCTCATCCAAAGCATCCCAATGCAGGCCGCGGCTGCTGATGCGCACCTGCTCGCGCTGCTCCGCTGTGCCGTGCAAGAGGCGGGGAAACCAGGCCAAAGGCACACCCAGAGTGCGACCGTCGCTCAGATCGACCCAAAAACTATCCTCATCGAATCGGACACGCGTTGGACTATATGAAATGCTCATTCCATACCCTCACAATGCGGTTCTTGTTAGCCTCAACCATACTCTGCAACTCGCGCAAAACCCGCGCATTGTAGCCATCATTGTATGCCACACTGACAGCGGGATTCAACCAGAATTTAGCTTCGACGTTATCCTTCTCGACATGAATATGCAGCGGTTCGCGAGGAGATCCCTCATTGGAATAAAAGAAGAACTTAAAGCCGCGTTCGCGAAACACTACTGGCATGGCGTCATTCTATTGCATATCGACCACTGCTATGCCGGATAGGCACCGGTAATGTAGCCTTCCAGCGCCTGGATGTGCTGCGCCTGTCCGGAGATCACCCATTTGACCAGGTCGCCGATGGAGACCACGCCGACGACGGCCTCGTCCTGCAGAACCGGCAGATGACGGAAGTGGTGCTCGGTCATGATCGCCATGCACTCATCCACGGTGTTCTGCGGGCTGACGTAGACGACCGGGCTGGTCATGATCTCGCGGATCTGAGTCTCGCGGGAGGAGTGGCCCTTCAGAACGCCATTGCGCGCGTAATCGCGCTCCGAGAAGATGCCCACAACCTTGGCGCCGGAGAGCACCAGCAAGGCGCCGACATTGTGCCTGGCCATCAGCTCAATCGCCTGATAGACCGTTTCTTCGGGCGAGATCGACAGAACCAGGTTCTGCTCCTTGCTTTTGAGCAGCAATCCAATTGTGTCGGTAGTTTTCATCGGACCCTCCTGGCTTTGGGCAGCAACGCGCCGTATGATGGAGCGGGGAAACGGGCGCCGGCAGATTCAGCGTGTAGACAATATAGCCCATCGAGATCACGCAAGAACAGAGCCGGAGTGCCGATTTGGGCGATTCCTGTGCAGGAAAGTGGCAGGGAAGGCTCTTCACCGGATGTAACCGGCGTCACAGCGCGGCGGTGGACCGCGCCCGTACTCTCTGGAACGGAGTTGGGGAGGATTTTCATGCCAGGAATTGCCGCTGAAACAGCGACGACGGTTCAGAATCTGTTGGCTGCCTTTGCAGGCGAGTCGAACGCGCACGCCAAGTACACCGTTTTTGCCGCGAAGGCTGACGAGGAAGGATTGCATGGTGCCGCCAGCCTTTTTCGCGCCGCCGCGCGCGCCGAGCAGATTCATGCTGCCAATCATGCCCGCGTCATTGGGCAACTGGGGGCGCGTGCCGAAGCGGAGATCCACGAGGTTCAGCCCAAGAGCACACTGGAAAACCTCAAAGCCGCACTGAATGGCGAGCAGTACGAGATCGACACCATGTATCCCGGCTTTCTGGATGAGGCCAAGGAGCGCAAGAATACCGCGGCCATTCGCACCTTCCACGGAGCTTTGGAGGCGGAGAAGACCCACGCGCGGCTCTACGCCGAGGCGATCGCGCTGCTGGCGGCCGGGAAGAAGGATTCATGGATTGCCGAGGCCCGCGACTTTTATGTCTGCCCGGTCTGCGGCTACACCTCGGAGACTGAAGAAGAGCACGAGCGCTGCCCGGTCTGCAACTGCCCGTGGGAGAAGTTCGAGATCATCCGGTAGAGAAGCTGTTCTGCGCCTCGCCCTTGCCGCGATCTGATCGATTGGGCAAGGGCGGGCTGCTGCTTGGGCGCGCTTATGGAAAGCGGTAGAGGGTAACGCGCAGGATCGTATCCGGAGCCAGCGTCAGAATCTCACCCTGGCCATCGTCATCGCCGGCAATTCGACGGGTGACGACCCACTTGCCATCGATAAATTTGCCCTCTTCGACATCGCCCAGGCCGGCATTGGGCGGCCCAGGCGTGTTGGGTGTGAAATCGATGCGCATTCCGCCGCCGGCGAAGTAATACTCGTCGGGGCCGGTGGCGATGAGGATTGCAGCGGCTACGAGCGGGGTTGTGGACTCCGAATCCGACGCCGTGAACCGCGGCGAAGTCGCCACTCCTCCCTTGGCTTGTACCGGCAGATGCACGTTGCGTCCCGTATAGGTCAGCAGCAGTGTGTAATTGCCCAGCTTGATCTGCCTGGGCGCGTCTCCCGGATTCATGCGCACGGCGGTGATCGAATCGGATCCCTGATGAGCCAGAATCAGCGGCGATAGCTGATTGAGAATGCTGTACGTTGCTGCCAGTTCTGCAGTCACCGGCCGAACCGTATCGACGCCAAAGGGAGAAAAGCCGATGGTGTTGTATCTGCCCACCGCCATCAGCGCGTTGGCGGGATTGATGCTGGTCTCCGGTATGAAAAGCGGATTGCCGCTGCGCGAGTAGCGCGCGCAGACATCGTCAAAGTATTCGATGTGAATGTCGGGAGCGAGAATGTCGAGATCCGGTGCTCCGGCGCGCCAGATGTCATGCACCTCCGGCAGCGGGCCGCCGCTGGGATAGGTGCCGGGCCAGGCTTCATCGCGCGATTGCAGCCATGTATTCACATACATGGGAATTTCGTAGCCAGCCTTGCCCGCCTGGATCACCTTCTCCAGAAAGCGGGAGTAATTCCAGGCCATGAAGATTTCATCCGAGCTCCAGGTCAGCTTCAGCCAATCGCCTTCGTGGCGTATGAGGCCCAGATACGAAGCGGTGGTCTGAATCGGCAACTCCAGAGAGGCGGGTTTCCCCGGACCGAAGACCTCCTCCCATGTGCCAGATTTCTTGTAGCCATTGTTGGCCCAGACCTCACGAAATTCGGGAATCAGATTGTCTTTGTGGCTCTCCAGATAATTCATCAGCCCGGCCGGAACTTCTCCGGCAAAAGCGCGGTTGGCGGCGGGCGAGCGGTCGCGCGAGTCGCGCAGGACGCCCACTTCGTTCTCCACCTGCATCATCAGAACCGTATGCTGTGTGCCGTCCACCTTCTTGATATGGCGCATCAGCGCGCCAAAGGCGGCGGCATCGGCATCGCGCGTGGCGTCGCTGAAGGTGCTCAAGGTTTCCACAGGGCCGGAGATGGAGACCGTCTTGCCGTCGTTGATCTGAATGCGGGGGAAGCGCAGATAATCCTTCTTGACCCAATAGGGCGCATAACTCGAAGTACCGTTCTTCCAGCAGCCGAACCAGAGAAGGACGAGATGCAGATGGTTACGGCGAGCCTGCTCGATGACTCCATCGACCTGTGTGTAATTGAACTCGCCTTCTTTTGGCTCGAATTGCGCCCAGGAGATGCCGGCAAGCACCGTATTGAGATTGGCTTCCACCAGCTTCGGCCAGACCGGCTTCAGGGATTCAAGACTGGTGGCGGCATTATTCGACAGTTCGCCGGAGACGATCAGAAAGGGCTTGCCATCCACGATCAACTGCTTGGCAGTGCCCTGTTGACGCAGGTGCGGAATGCCCGGATCGGTCTGCGCCGGCGCGGAGATGGCGAGCAACGCGGCGGAGAGCAATGCGAGTGACAGAAACGTGCGGTGGTTTTGCATCGAGGACTCCTGAGAACCGGATCGGCGGAGAACGGCGCGGAGAATTTCAGCCGCGTGTTCGCCGCGTCTTTCCGATCGGGAATCATTGTATCCCTCGAAACATGATCAGGGATAGATGCGATGCAAGGTGCGCGCAAAGGGAATGGTCTCGCGCACATGATCCAGCCCGCAGATCCAGGCGACGGCGCGCTCGATGCCCATGCCAAAGCCCGAATGCGGGACGCTGCCGTAGCGGCGCAGGTCCAAGTACCACTGAAAGGCCTCTTTGGGCAGGTTGTGCTCTTCGATGCGAGCGTTGAGCAGCTCGAAGCTGGAAACACGCTGCGAGCCACCGATAATCTCTCCGTATCCCTCCGGCGCCAGTACATCCACGCAGAGCGCATAGCGCGGGTCGAGCGGATCAGGCTCCATGTAGAAGGCCTTCACATTGGCGGGATAGCGGTGAACCATCACGGGACGGTCAAACTGCGAACTGAGCCAGGTCTCGTCGGGTGAGCCGAAGTCGTTGCCATATTCAAATGCCGCCTCCAGGTGGCCGTCCTTGTGGGCCTGGTTGAGCATCTCGGCGGCCTCGTCGTAGCGCAGGCGGGGAAAGGGCGGGACGATCGCTGCCAGCTTGTCGGCATCGCGGCCAATCAGCGCCAGCTCTGGCGCGCGATTTTTCAAGACCGACTGAACGATGTGGGAGAGAAAGTTTTCCGCCAGTTCCAGCAGACCGTCAAGTTCAAGAAAAGCGGCCTCCGGTTCGATCATCCAGAACTCGGTCAGGTGGCGGCGGGTCTTGGACTTCTCTGCGCGGAAGGTCGGCCCAAAGCTGTAAACCTTGCCCAGCGCCAGAGCCGTGGATTCGATATAAAGTTGACCGGATTGAGTGAGATAGGCCGGATCGCCGAAGTAATCCACGGGAAAGAGCGTTGAAGTTCCCTCGCAGGCCGCCGGCGTCAGGATCGGCGGATCGGTGCGAATGAAGCCGTTCGTGTCGAAATACTCGGCTGCCGCGCGCATGATCTCGGCGCGAATGCGCAGGATAGCCGACTGGCGCGGTGAGCGAAGCCACAAGTGGCGATGCTCCATCAGGAAATCGACGCCATGCTCTTTGAGCGTGATCGGATATGGATCGTCCTCCGGCACGCGCTGCACAACCTCCAGGCCCTCGACATCGAGTTCGTAGCCGCCTGGCGCGCGCTTGTCGGCGCGTACCTTGCCACGGACGATAACGCTCGACTCCTGCGTCAGCCCCTTCAGGGCTTCAAAGACCTCCGGCGAAACGCTCTTGATGTGTGCGACGCCCTGAATGGTTCCGGTGCCGTCACGAAAGATGGGAAAGAGCAGTTTGCCGCTCTCGCGCAGGTTATAGAGCCAGCCGCGCAGAATGACGGATTGGCCTTCATACTGGCCGACGGTTGCGATGGTAGCCACCACCTGCGGTGGGGCGGGAGTGATTGGATCTTCGGGCATGGGCCTTCCTCGGCTGGCCAGATTGGCCGGACTCTCCAGAAACTCAAGGATAGCGCGTGCGGGGCGAGAGGTGAGTTTGACCAATTCGACGGCTCGAAGACTTCCACGGCCTCTACGCCGAGTGGAAAGGAAACAACGCGCAACTTGTGGCATAATCAACTCATGGCGACCCGGACTACTATCGAGCTGCCGCAAACGTTGCACGAGCGGCTGAAACAGCGCTCCAGGACCTCCGGAGCTTCCATCCGCGCTCTTGTCGTGCGGGCGCTGGAAGAGACCTACGCCGACACAGGAAACGCGGCCCCCCAGGCTGGCCGCCCCGTCACCGGCCCGCTGATTCGTCGAAAAGGCAAGCTGGGACCCCGTTTTCCTGTGGACGAGAATCCGCATGACCTTGTTTTTTCCTGATCTCAACGTCTGGCTCGCGCTTTCCGTCGCCGGTCACTCGCACAACCGCGAAGCCTGGAATTGGTGGAACGCCCTCTCGGGCGATGCGCATCTGCTCTTCTCTCGTTACACGCAAATCGGCCTCTTGCGCCTGCTGACCAACACCTCGGTCATGGGTGAACAGGTATACACCCTGAAAGAAGCATGGACACTCTATGACCGCTGGCTCGAAGACCCGCGCGTGGAGTTCTCTCCCGATCCCCGGCAAATAGAATCGGGCTTTCGACAGGCGACCGGAGCCTTTGCTTCCAAGTCCGCCTCAAAGTGGGTCGGCGATTGCTGGCTTCTGGCCTACGCGCAGGCCTCACACTCCCGCCTTGTCACCTTCGACCATGCATTGTGCGACTTTGCCTGTCAGCAGGGCAATAACGCAGTCAGACCCGGCTGAGACACCTCAGTGGCCTTGATGGCCGGACAGATAAAGATAGCGGGGACGGGCACAAGGCCTGTCGTAATCGATAGCAAGGAAAGGTCGTAGTATGATCTCCGGTTAGCTGGACATAGGCCCAAGCCCACTTAATTCACTTGGCTGAGTTCTACATACGAATCCTTCGCGAACAAAACGTACCAGAGTGCGCCGAAGATCTTGCCGCCCCGTAAGCCTGACTTTGCCTCAAACACTGCGAGTCCTTCCGCGCCGATGCTGAAGTTAATGGGTCGTGATCCGCACCAATCAATCTTGATGCGCAGTTCGTGATCTCCACTTGCTAGTGGAAATTGCTTCACTTCGCCATCTCGGATCTTGCCGACTACAGCATTATCGATCCACACTTCGTAAGCTCTGAACCTATCCGCATAGCCGCAGTCGCGCCTGATCTCTAAAAATGGCATAACTTCTCCCCGATGCAGAATCGTTGAAAAAGTATAACTCAAGCTCTACTCGGAATTCAGCATACTCCCGGATTGGTCGCCAACCCTGAAAACTGCGCAACTGCTCAGGGACAGGAATGCCCGTTGGAGAGAAGGCCCAGGCATTGCGACTCTATTACCGATTTGGTAACATGAGAATTGTTTTTGATGTGCGTAACATTCCCCGGGCGTGTGCTGGATTTGCGTGCTGTTTGGAGGGTGGATGAGCGGGTCGGCGGTTGTTCAGAACGAAGAGACGCAAAAGTCGCAGGTGGACGCGGAGACCACGGAACGCGTGATTGCCGAGAAGGCCATCGGCGAGCGAATCCGGCGGCTGCGGCTGAAGAAATCGATGGGACTGGTTGAACTGGGCAGGCACACCGGGCTTTCCGCCAGTTTTCTCTCCCAGTTGGAGACCGGGCGCGTGGTGCCGACGCTGCGCAATCTGGCGCGGATCGCGATGGTCTTTTCCAAGGATCTCTCCTACTTCTTCGAGCGCGAACCGCAGGCGGTCTTCCGCATTCACCGCCGCAAAGACCGGCTGCGGCTGCCACAGACCGGAGTGGAAAATCCCACCTATTTCTTTGAAAGTCTGGGCTACATGGTGCCCGACCGGCACATGGACCCCTACTTTGCCGAGTTCATTCCGCTCGAAAAGTTGATGGCGCCGGCGGCGCATTTGCATCCCGGCTATGAGTTTCTCTATCTGCTGGAGGGTGAGCTGGAAGTTCACCACGGCGAGCAGGCGTGTATGCTGGGGCCGGGCGATGCGTTGTACTTCGATTCCTCCACACCGCATTCCTATCACTGCGCGGGGAAGAAATCGGCGAGCGCGATCATCGTAACGATGCATCAGGCGCCGGCCGCGCTGCCGCTGCGCGCGTCAAATTTGGCGCGGAGTGCGGGCAACGCGGCTGGCAGTCTGTGAGGGCGTGCACGGCTATCGCTTTACGATCTTTTCCAGACGCGGGTCCTTCCACAGCGATGTGAAATCGGGATCGGAATAGACCTTGCTCATTTCGGGGAAGTTAAGCTGTTTGGCTCTGGTCAGATAATCCAGAGCGCCCTCGATGTTTCCGCGGCGGGCATAGGACTTGGCAATCAGAAAGTAGATGCGGGCGCGCTGCTCCGGCGTAGAAACCTGAGCGATGACGCCATCTCCGGTATTGGTCAACAGGTCGGCGTCCAGCTCCAGCGCGCGAGCGTATTCGGTCATCGCGTGGTCCACCTCGCGCATTCCCATCCAAGCCTCCGCCAGATTGAGGTGAGTTGAGGCTACCGTCTCATCGGCGGCCAGCGCCTTTTTGAAATAGCCGGCGGCGATCTTGTATTTTTTGTCGATCAAAGCCACCGCGCCGAGATTGTTCACAGCGGAGATGAGTTTGGGATCGTACTTCAACGCCTGCCCGAAGTTCTTGCGCGCCGCTCCTCTTTCACCGAGTTGAAGCTCGACAATGCCCAGCTTGTTGTAGATGCGCGCATTCTGGCGGGAGTAACGCAGGGCCGCCATATAGTAGGCGACGGCGGAGGCATAGTCCTTGCGAACGCGCGCCAGATCGCCATGATCTTCGGCCTTTTGGGCTAAATCCGGATTGCCGTTCTTCGCCGCATCCGAGCCGGGTGTTGTTCTTCCGTAGGGAGCCGCTGCGATCAGCAGGCTTGCGACGGCCAGCATCATTACGAATCGTTTCATTGTTCCACCCTCCTGGGCAGGGGCCTTTCGCGGGAGACGATCGCAGCCCAGATTGCCTGCCTCGCTCCGCTTCCCTGCATCGATAGCAGTAGAGCGCTATCGCAAGCCGGACGCAACGCTATAGCTGCTACAGAGCGGCTGCGCGCGGGTTAAATCTGTAGATAAATCATAGAAGTCCATTATCTGCAATTCTTTATGGAGATTTAGAGTTTACGGTTCCGGGATCGGATAAGGGAGAACAGTTGGGGTTAACAGCCGTTAAAGGCTGCATTCCGGCTGATCTGTCAACGGTTAAACACTATCCAAATAAATTTCGAGAGCTACATTACAATCAGTCCGGGGCAAAAAGACATGGCGAGCGAAGAGCGAGAGCCGGCCAATCTGGAAGCGGAACGCGCGGAGTTGGCGGCGGTGCTTCAATCGGATGGCTTTGTTCGCGCTCCGACGCTGGCGCATCTGCTCTCTTACCTCTGTGAAAAACTCTTTGCCGGAGAAGAACGCCAGATCAAGGAGTATTCGGTTGGGTTGGAAGTCTTTCACCGGAGCGCATCCTTCGATCAGAATGCGGACTCGATTGTGCGCGTGGAGGCCAACCGCCTGCGCAAGCGGCTGGCTGCGTACTATGCCGGTGAGGGAGCTGGGCACCGGTTGCGGATCGTCATTCCATTGGGACAATATGTTCCGCAGTTCATCCCCGCGGTTTTGCCAGCGCCAGCAGAGCCACCTGCCGCGGATCCGCAGAGGGCGAAGAGCGAGCACGCCCCAAGCGGACGTCTGGGCGATTGGCTGCGTCGGCTTGATCGCTGGATCTGGTGGAGCGCCGGAGCCGCTACGCTTCTGATCGTCGCGCTCGTTTGGGGCGTGCAGCACTACCGGCAGACGAAGCAGCAAACGCCGGCAGAGGCGACGAACTCCGGCGCGGCAGTGGAGGCCGAGGCGCAGCTTGGACCGCCGGTGGGCGAGGAGATTCGCATTCTGGCGGGATCAAGCCGCGGCTTTGTCGATCATGCTGGAAAGCTGTGGAATGCGGACGCCTGGTTTGAGGGCGGCACCGCGGTCAAAAGCGGAGCGCAGGCGATTTTGCGCACGCAGAATCCGGATTTTTACCGCACCAGCCGGCAAGGCAGCTTCCGCTACGCGATTCCGTTGAAGAAGGGTGTCTACGAGTTGCGACTGTACTTTGCTGAAACCGTCTACGATCAGGAGTCAACCGGAGGCGGCGGCGAGGGCAGCCGGATCATGACGGTGCGCGCCAATGGAAGGGCGCTGCTGACGCGCTTTGACATTGTGGCCGACGCCGGAGCCAGCCGCACCGCCGATGTGAAGGTCTTCACCGGCATGGAGCCAGCCGCCGACGGGTTGCTGCATCTGGAGTTTTCCGCAGACGAGGGGAAGCAGGCCACGCTCTCGGCGATCGAGATTCTTCCCGGCTTTCGCGGACACATCCGGCCGGTTCGCCTGCTGGCGCGCCAGACGCCGTATTACTCCAACGACAGCCACTGGTGGAGTCCCGACGATTACTTCCAGGGCGGCCAGCTTGCGGCATATGCGACGCCTGTAACGGGAACTGACGATCCAGAACTTTATCAGACCGAGCGCTGGGGTAATTTTTCCTATGCAATTCCGGTGACGCCGGGCAGATACACCCTGGTGCTGCATTTTGCGGCCCGGCATGGCGCCTGGGACCAGAGCGCATCAGCCTCCATTGAAAATCGGTTCGCCGTTGCTCATCTCTTTGATGTCTACTGCAATGGCAGAGCGCTGCTGCTGAACTTCAACCTTGCCCAGGAGGCGCATCCGGCGGATGTCGTGACGCGCAAATTCGCGGATCTCGATGCCAATGCCCAGGGGAAGTTGCTGCTCAGCTTTGTGCCGGTGGAGGGCTATGCGACCGTAACCGGCATCGAGGTTCTTCCCCAATAAGGCTTCGCGGGAGCGAGAATTCAGAGAATTCCACAAGAGTGTGCGATTCTCTGGAACCGCAGACGGGCCGGACGCGTACTTGGAATTGGCGCGGCTAGAGTGGAGAAGTGTTGCGCCGCTGATTGCAAAGGAGAAACCCATGCGGTTCATCGTCGCTCTTGCCAGTTTGGCTACCCTGATTGGATTTGCGGTTCCTAACGGTTATGCTGCATCCTCGTCGCAGCTCCGGAGCAGCCACGGCACAATCGTGATCGTCTTCAAAGATGGCCACCGGCAGAGCTACAATCTGGCCGATATTGAGCGGATCGAGTTTCCCGGTGCTGTAGCCTCCGAGCCGGGAGCCGTGAATCCGTCTGCGCCGTCGCGCGGCCACTTCCTGGGCAAGTGGGAGGTTGGCGACGGGGCGGGAAGCAATTTTTACATCACGCTGGAGGACAATGGCGATGCATGGCGCTCGCTGCGCCATGTGCATGGCCACTGGGAGTATGTAGACGGCGAGGCGCGCATTAGCTGGGATGACGGCCCGCAGGATGCAATCCGCAAGGTTGGCCACAACTACCAGAAGTTCGCCTACGGACAGGGCAAGTCCTTTACGGATACGGCAGATAACGTGACCAACGCGCGCAACACCACTCCGCATCCGATTTAGGACCGCTGCCTCAGGCGGGGATTCCGGCGAAGTAATCGGCGACCTGCTGCCAGTGATCGACGCGGAGAAAGCCGGTAGCGGCGAGGTTGTGCGGGGCGGTGTAGAGCAGGCCCTGGCCCTCGAAGCGGAGGAGATTCTTGGGCAGGTCGTCGATGAGATAGTCGGCGCGAAGAATGGATTTGTTGCCGCAGAAGACGTAGTGCGCGGGCGGAATGAAGGGAAAGTGGCGCTGGAGCCAGCGGTACTTCGGGCCGAGCGAATTGGGAACGGCCATGGCCTGCGTAGCGATGTAGATATCAAAGCGCGCTGAGAGCTGCTCAAGCACCTGCTGAGAGCCGGGCATCACGGCCAGATCCTCGAAGAAGTCTTCGGCATCCAGAAAGGCGCGAAGCTGCTGCTGGCGGTCGATGGGAGTTACCTCCCAGATGCCCTTGCCGGCCAGATCGGCCGTAGTCACATCCTCATCGAAGGTCTGATTGTAACGCCGGATGTGCTCGGCGAGTGTGTCCGCCATGACCTCATCCATGTCCACACAGATGCGCTGCACAGGAAACTCCTCATGCCCGATCTCAGGTTATCAGGCAAGATAGCGCCCAGGCCTTGCACTGATTATGATGCAGGGAAAGATCTTTTTTGCGCTGCTGTTGTTGTGCACTCTGGTTCGCGTATTTTCCGGTTTTCTGCGCAGATTTCCGGAGATGACCGGGAGAGTTGGGGCGTATCCAAGTTTTCACTTGACAATTATGGTTCAATTCCCGGAGAGTAGCATTTAGGTTGACGCTGAGAAGCGTCCCGGGGTCCCCGCTCTGGCACTCCGCACACCGCCGATGGCAACTATCCAGGCAGGCATGGAAGCGCGTGAGGTTGTGCGCTGTACATTCGCCGACTGCAAACTGATCCAATTCAAAACCAGCAACTCTCTGTGCCGAAGGTGTCACCGGCCTTTGGAGGGAGAGGAGAATCAGCATCCCGGGCCGGTCTTGATCGGCCAGCATCCCGTATCTTCCGCGGCCGAGGCGGGCTTCAAGGTGGCGGGCCAGGTGAAGGATATCCGGCGCGCGCGGCACATGAGCCAGCGCCAGTTGGCCGGACGGATGCAGGTGCCCCGCACCTACATTTCAAAGATCGAGAACGGCAAAGCGATTCCCACACTGGGTTCACTGGAGCGGCTGGCCGGGGCTTTGGAGGTGGATGTGCGCCAACTGGTCCAGGATACGCGCAGCCTTCACGACGATGAAGTGGCGTCGATTCTCTCCGACCCGCTGCTGGCCGAGATTGCCGCCCTGCTGCCTGATCTTGAACCGTTGCACCGGTCGCTGGTGATCGGCGCGGCGCGGGATATGTCGATGGGGCACAAGCGCATCGCGTAGTCTCAGCGTTGCAACAGGTCGATGGGCTGCGTGAAGTCGGTGACGCGAATCTGCCCTGCCAGGGCCGGATGCTGGCGCTCAAGGGCGCGATACATCTCCCAGGCGACACGGCGGTAGCTGAAGTGGCCGGCGGGACCGGAGCGCAGCTCGATGATGTATTGGGCTTCGGCGAAGTCCATCTTGAAGAGCGAACGGATGCGCGTGGCCAGCGGCAGCAGATAGAGAGCCGACTGCCCGGCCTCATGCGCCGAGCTGGAGGCGATTTGAGCGCTGGCCCGATGCGCCTCGTCGATGGCGGATTGGAAGCTGGAGAGAACGCCGGCTTCGTCGAGGATGTTGACGCCGGGGCCGAGATCGCCGCAGAGAGGCGTCTCATAGCCGTGGCGCGCAGTGAAAGGCTGAATGATCTGCACGCAGCGGCGATGACGGTGCATATCGCGGAAGCCGCCGATGTCCATCAGAATGTCAAAGCGAAGAGCCGCGCCGGCGTGGAAGGCGCGCAGAGCCTCGTCATGCCTGCCGCGATGGCGGACTCCCAGCCCGATGATCTCGTTGACGCGGGCTTCGGGGAACGCAGCGACGAGATCGCGGATCTGGCGATAGGGATGGTGGGCGGCCGAGTAGAGCAGTGTGGAGGCCAGCTCGACTTCAAGGGTCTCCGTGCGCTCGACCAGATCGACCACCGGGGCCACGGCGCAAGGCAGGCCATTGAGAATTTCAGCGGCAGCTTGCGTCAGATCGGCGCGGGTTTTCATCTCATAGTCGTTGGGCTGCGCGTATTTGACCAGCGTGGGCGCGGAGCGGACCTCAGGAGTGAGGAGAGTTGCGGCTTCAGAGGCGACCGTTGCCTCAGGGGCTAAAGCCCCGGATTCACTTGTCTGGCTGATGTACGGGCTGAAGCCCGTACCCTTCCCGTCTGCCTGCTTTTCCAGCGAAGTGATCTTACTCAGAAGCGTTGTACCGGCCTGGGCGTTGACATTCCAGGCTGGGCCGGTGGCGGCATCGCGCAGCTTGTCGCCCAGATCGCGCACCTCGGCAACGGGGTGGGAGAGCAGGCGGGAGACCTGCGTTTCCAGCGTGCGCGCATTCACGATCTGGCCGAGAGAGGTGTTGGTGGCAAGAGGAAGCAGGTAGCGGGCCACGTCGAAGGCACGGGCCTTCAGAGTCCGCTCGTAAGCCTCCGGCTTCATGCTCTCCGGGCAGGGAACGCGGTGGCGCAGCGCATCGAGGACCGCTGCGGTAGTCTGCTGATAGGCGGCAAAGAGGTTGACGACGGTCTGGGAATAAAGCTGAGCGGAGGCCGATTCCTCACCGAAATCCGGGAGGAACCAGCCGGATTTGAGGAAGTTCTGGTAGCGTGTGGAGCGCTCCTGGCCATCCCAGCGCTGCTCGTCGACCAGTACGATGGCCGCCAGCAGGCTGAGCCGCTCGACGGCGAAGGCGATGTGGGCCAGATCGGCGATGGAGCGGTGGCCGTACTGGAAATAGAAGGTGTTCAGGAACTGTTCGGCGCGCTGCGTGCTGATCTCGGCCAGCGATTCGCGCATGGAGAGAGCCGAGCGGGAGTACTTGGCCATCGCGTAGGCCAGCACTTCAGGGACGGCGCCGTGTACGGCGAAGACCTCGGTTTGGTTGCGGGCGCCGGGAGGCAGAGAAGTTTCACTGGACATTGTCATGGCCACGCGAACAGAATACGGCATTAGGGGTGGATCGGGATGTGCATCTCCGGTCCCTTTCCAGTCGTCCGGCAAGGAGAGAGCAACCAGACCATGCGGGAGTTTCCGGCACACATATCGCACAAACCGCGTCCTTTGCCCTCCGGCCACTGGGTGCTCCGGCAGCACTGGAACGATATGCTCTTTGCCAACTGGCCGGTCCCTGCCTCACAGGTTGCGCCGCTGGTGCCGCGAGGCTTGCAGGTGGACACTTATCAAGGCTCGGCGTGGCTGGGAGTGATGCCGTTCTGGATGGATCAGATCAAACTGCGCGGTCTGCCGCCGATTCCAGGAGCGCGCAGCTTTCCTCATCTGAGCCTGCGCACCTACGTCCGCGATCCGCATACCGGGACGTTAGGGCTTTGTTTTCTATCTCTGGAGGCCAGCAACCCGCTGGCAGCGATGATTGGGCGGGCATTTTACCGGCTGCCCTACCACTGGGCGCAGATGCATCTGGAGCAGCGGAACGAGCGGGAGTTTTCTTTCTACAGCCGCAGGCGCTTTGCCGCGCAGCCGGTCGTCTTCAAGGCGCGCTATCGCGGGCTGGGACCGTCGCGGCGGCTGACGGAGAGCCGTGCGGGCAGCCTGGAGTACTTTTTGATGGAGCGCTACTGCCTTTATTCGAGCAACCGCAACGGGGAGCCGATCCAGGCGAATCTGCACCATGTTTCCTGGCCGGTGGAAGAGGCCGAGGCGGAGATTGAGCAGAATGATCTGGCGGCGGCGCTGGGAATTCAACTCTCCAGCCAGGAGCCGGTGCTGCACTATTCGCGGCGGCTGGCGGTGTATGTGTGGCCGGCGGAGCTGATGCGTCCGCTGCTGAGGGCGCGGCCAGTAACGGTGGCGGCGACGCCGTCGGGATGATGAGCAAGCGTCCTTTGGGAGGGATCAAGCACCCAATCATCGTAGCGGCAACTGCTGGGCAGCGGCGGCGGCTCCTCGCGCCTCGAACTGAGAAAAATTGGCCCCCGGCGACGCCCGTGGGAAGGTTCATAACAGGCTCTGGTCGATAAACCGAAGCTGGCCGCCCGCACCCATACTGGCTATTACATTCAGCCATAGCGCTGCGCCAAGCTGTGGACTTCAGTGCATGGCATATTGACAGCAGCAATCACTTCTCCCTAAAATTAAAGGGGGATTTGTATCGTTTTTTGGTATAAAGGCTAGAAATATCAAGCGTTTATTGGTTCCATCCGTGACTGAATGAGGTCGAGCGTAAGAGTCCAGACGGAGAGCGGGGAAGATGCCTGATGCGCGCGTCAGTCCGCGAGAGCGGCTGGTGCTCACCGCCATTATCGAGTTGTATATCGCAACCGGCGAGCCGGTGGCTTCGCAGGCGGTCGCCCATTTTTTTTCCCATCAAGAGGGTTTGAGTCCGGCCACCATTCGCAATGTGATGGCCACACTGGGCGAGGCGGGATTGCTGGAGCAGCCGCACACCTCGGCTGGCAGGGTGCCCACCGCCGCGGCCTTCCGCTGCTACGTGGAGCAGATCACGCAGCCGGGCCGCATGAATGCGATGCCGCAGGGCGCACCGGCTTTCGGGCCGTCGGCGATGAGCGAAGCCCGGCGCGGACAGATCGAGGAGAGCTTCAGCGGCGTCACCAGCAGCAACGATTATCTGGAGCGCACCTCGCACGTGCTGGCGCTCTTGTCGAGCGGGCTGGGCGTGGCGCTGGCCAGCGCCACCGCCGGACAGATTTTGGAGCATATTCATTTTTCGCGCCTCTCCGCGGGCCGCGTGCTGGCCGTGCTGGTGACGCAGGCAGGCGCGGTCCAGGATCGCGTGCTGGTGCTGGACCGTGAACTGGCCCACGTCGAGCTGGAGACCGCGGCGCGCTATCTGAACGAGAACTTCCGTGGCTGGCCCATCGAGCGGATTCGCGCCGAGGTGGCGCGGCGGGTTGAGCAGGAGCAGGCCGCCTATCACCAGATGCTGGCCTCGGTGGAGGAGCTTTGCCGCAAGGGCGCATTGGCCACCGGCGAAGCCGGACCGGCCATCTATGTGGATGGAATGGCCAACCTGATTGCCGTGGAGGCGGACCGCGAGCGGCTGCGCCAGATGCTGGTGGCGCTGGAGGCCAAGCAGAGGCTGATCGAGCTGCTGACTGCCTATGTGGATGGCCGCCAGCAGGAGGTGCGGGTCGTCGTGGGTCCGGACCTGATCGGTCAGGCCGAGGCTTCGCAGGCGATGCAGGATCTGGTGCTGATCGGCGCGCCGGCCAGGCTGGGCAGCGACAATCTGGGCACGGTGGCCGTCATCGCTCCCACGCGCATCCAATACCAGGAGATGATTCAGGCGGTGCGCTACATTGCGCAACTCTCCGAGCGGCTGCTGGAGGCTCCCGCGGGCGATGGCTTGCGCGTGTAATGCGCCGCTGATTTGGCCAGGACGGCGGATCGGTGAAGACGAATTTGGATATACCAAAGATTTTTCGGAGAAAAGATACAATCATGCCGGATCAGGAAGCAGAGTTGACCATATCGGAAGAGGCGGCAGCAGCGGCCGCTGCCGAAGCTGCGGCGGAAGAAGCAGCGCAGGAGGCGCCCGCGGCGGAGACGGAGGAAGGAGAGCCTGTCAGCCGCGCCGAGTTTGAAGGGCTTAAGGCCGAGCGCGACCAACTGCTCGACCGTCTGGCGCGCTTGCAGGCCGAGTTTGAAAATGCCCGCAAGCGAGCGGAGCGGGAGAAGATCGCCAACCGCGACTATGCCGTAGGCAATGTAGTCGAAAAGTTTTTGCCGGTGCTGGACCACTTCGAACTGGCGCTGAAGTCCACCGGCACAACCGAGCAATTGCGCTCCGGCGTCGAGTTGATCGTCAAGCAGATGGAAGACGTGCTGCTCCAGTTGCAGGTGACCGGAATTCCCGCCGAGGGCGTGGAGTTCGATCCCCGCGTTCATGAGGCGCTGGGCACCGTAGAGCGCCACGACCTGCCCGATCAGCACATTGCCGAGGAGATTCGCCGCGGCTACAAGCTGCGCGACCGGCTACTGCGTCCGGCGCTGGTTCGCGTCGCCTCCAACCCCAAACAGAAGAGCGAATGAGTCAAACACGAGTGAGCAAAGCAGATTATTACGAGATACTGGGCGTCTCGCGCGAAGCCAGCGAGCAGGAGTTGAAGAGCGCTTATCGCAAGCAGGCGCTCAAATATCATCCTGACCGCAACCCCGGCGATCACACTGCGGAAGAGAAGTTCAAGCAGGCCAGCGAGGCCTATCAGGTCTTGAGCGATGCCGACAAGCGCGCCGCCTACGACCGCTACGGCCATGCCGGGCTGAGCGGCGGAGCAGGCTTTGCTGGCTCGCCCTTTGCCGGCGGCGTGGACATCGGCGACCTTTTCGGCGATCTCTTTGGCGAGATGTTCTCGATGGGCGGCAGCCAGCAACGCGGCAGCCAACAGCGGCGCGGAGACGACCTGCGCTTCGATCTGACCGTTGACTTCGAGGCGATCCTCTTCGGCACGGAGACCGAGGTGAAGCTTCGCCGCCGCGAGAGCTGCGAAGCCTGCCACGGACGCGGCAGCGCCTCCGGACGTGGACCCACGGTCTGCTCCCAATGCCAGGGCCGCGGCCAGCTTCGCTTTCAGCAGGGCTTCTTCTCCGTGGCCCGCGCTTGCGGCGCCTGCGGAGGAACCGGCCACGTCATCACCGACCCCTGCACGGTCTGCCGCGGCGAGACGCGCGTCGTCAAGGATTTCAAGCTCAACGTCAAGGTGCCAGCGGGCATCGAGAATGGAACCCGCATCCGTTACGGCGGCGAGGGCGACGCCGGCCTCCACGGCGCTCCCAAGGGCGACCTCTACATAGTCCTTTCCATCCGCCACCACGATTATTTCGAGCGCGACGGCCACAACCTCCGCTGTGTCGTTCCCATCAGCTTTCCCCAGGCCGCTCTGGGCGCGGAGATTGAGATCGACGGCCTCGACGGACCGCTGACGCTCAAGATTCCCGAAGGCACACAGAACGGCCGTGAGCTGCGCGTGCGCGGACGCGGTGTTCCCTTCCTCAACGACAAGGGAACCGGCGACCTGATCGTCACCCTGGCCGTTCAGATTCCCGGCAAGCTCAGCCGCGCCCAGCGCGAACTGATTGCCAAACTGGGCGAGTCGCTCACGGTCGAAAACAAACCCGCCTCTCCCGGCCTGATCGAGAAGATGAAGGATTTGTTCAGTTAGGCGGCAAGCTGGAGATCAGGAGCTGAAAGCTGGAAACCGCCCTCCATCCGCGCTATCTGGGCCTCGATGTCGGCAATCGCCGCATCGGCGTTGCCGTCTCCGATGAGTTGGGGCTGACCGCGCAGCCGGTCCTGACGCTTGTCCGAAGGCACAACCAGCGCGAAGATCTGCGCTCGCTGGCACGGCTGGCGCGGCGCTTTGGGGTCGTGGGTATTGTGGTGGGCAATCCGCTGCATCTCTCCGGCGAGCCAAGCCCGCAGGCCGCCAAGACCCAGGCCTTTGCCACGGAACTGGGCGAGCTGACGGGCCTGCCGGTTCATCTGTGGGATGAGCGGCTGACCACACAGGAGGCGCACCAGATCTTGTACGAGGCCGGCCACGCCCGCCAGCAGCATCGAAGAGTGGTGGATCAGGTGGCCGCTACGCTGATTCTGCGCTCATTTCTGGAAGAAAAGCTGGGAACAGAGAATCGGGGTTAGGGAAGCGAACCGATTTCATTTGCCGGCAATTCGCCACCCGCGCGCGCTTCATACTGGCGGTTGAAGCGGATCAGCGCGATCCATTGGCCATGATCTTGCCGCATCCAGACCAGGTTGCCGTGGAGCTGGCGGGCGATCTCCTCAGGCGGCAGATCGCGGTGCAGGCCAAAGTAGCGCTCGTCGATCGCTTTGCTCTTTGCTCCCAGCGTGAACAGAGGCGACCGCGGATCGTACTTGGTGCTGAAGACCAGAGCCGTGGAGTACTTTTCCGGCTCCCCGGCGGCGCGGGCGATCTCATTGGCGGTGAAGTCTTCAATGCGCTCCACGGCGAAGGGCTGCTCCAGGTAGCCCAGCTCCGGCCGCGTCAGCTCGTCCGTAACCGGCCAAGCGGAGAGCACCGTTGCTCCGGAATAGCGCCTTTCCAACTCGATGATGCCGGCCTGATGCAGACGGATCACGCGGGCATAAGCCAGATTGTCCTCCGGAGCAAAGCCGTACGGCGGATTGACGAAGATTCCCACCATGAATGCCGCTGCGGAGAGCGCGGTCATGCACTGCCAGTACGGCGCGCGCCGATATAGCGTGGTGACGGCGAGCAGCAGCACAAGCGGATACATCGGCAGCAGATAGCGGGTGAGCAGCGCGCCGCCCAAAACGCTGAAGAGCACGGCATTCATCAGCAGAAGAAGAAAAATGCGGCGTTGGGCGGCGGGTTCAATGCCCGGACGCGGATCGCCGTTGCTGTCGCAGCGCGGCGTAAAGAACAGCGCGGCCAGGGCCAGCAGTACGGGCACAAAGAGATTCATGTGCGCCGTCAGATGGAGGACGCGGTGGCCAAAGGCGGCCAGGAAACGTACTGTCGTCAGGTTGGCCTGGGCGTTGTAGCGCAGGAACTCCGGATTGCCGAAGAGAAAGCCGGTCTTGGCGCGGTGGTAGGCATACCAGGCGGCCAGTGGCAGCGCACACGCGGCCAGCCATGCGGCATCGCGCCACAGGCGCAGGCGCGCCATTCCCGGAGCGCGGCGGCTTTCGATCAGGCTGACGGCGGCCAGCGTGAGCGGAATAGCGATAGCCGTCTCTTTGGAGAGCGCGGCAGCGGCAAACCAGGCGGCAGCGACCCAGGGCTTGCGGGGCAGTTCACGGTTCCTGGCGGGAAGGCTATAGACCAGTCCCCAAAGCGTGCAGGCGGCGGCAAAGATGTCGGCGTGCGCCAGTGAACTCTGCGCAAACCAGATGGGGTAGAGTGCGGTGAGGGCTACGGTCCAGAGAGCGACGGCAGGCACCTCAGTCAGCCGCATCGCCAGCCGCCATAGCGCCGTGAGGCCGAGCGCGGCAACGCCCAGAACGGCCTCTCGCGTCACCTCCGGGCAATAGCGGAGGGCATTCCACCAGAATGAGAGATAGAGGCTGGGCAGCGGAGGATGGGCGTTGGAGAGCGTGCTGATGGGAATCAGTGAACCGGTGCGGTAGAAGTCCCATGCGGCGGGAATGTAGTAGCCGGCCTCGTCCCAGTAATAGGGCAGGGCGAGCAGTATGATGTGGCTCACTAGCAACGCCGCAAAAACGGCTGGAAAAATCATCCATACTGGGAGGGAGGCAAGCGGCCGCGGCCTGATGAAGCTCTTCCAGCGCAAGCGATCGCTCCTTCCTCACGCCTCGAAACTGAGGGAAATTGGCCGCCGTCGCCGCCACCTGATGTCGTGTGAACAGGTCCTAGTTCACCGGTCCCTGGGGAAAGCTGTGGCTCTGCGGCTCCAGGTTCAGCGTGCCGAAGGCCTGTTCGTACTGCGCCAGATTCTGCCCCAGCATATTCCACAGCGCCTTGGCCTGCTGAGGACTGAGGAAGATGGCATTCTGGTTGCGGATGGTGATCTGTTCCGGGCTTTCGCTGGAGGCCAGGCCGAAGACCAACTGGAAATCCCAGACGCTGACGCGGATATGGACGCTGTTGGCGTAGGACTCGCGGTAGTCGGGAGTCTGGACGAGATTCATTTGCGGCTGCTGGATCGATGGACTCATGACTACTCCAGATTACTCCCGGAGGGCTGCAAATGCCGAGAGCGGGGAAGCCGGAATGGGGATGAGAGTGCGGATTTCCGGCGGCGATTCCACAGGCTGCACAACTTTTAATTCATTGATGTGTTCGAGTTTGTTAGCATCGTTATGCCTTCGGGCAACGAGCAATCTTCCAATACACGATTCTGTACCAAGGAGCGATTCGATGAAGTTCGGTAAACATCTGCTTTTTGCAGCCCTCGCCGCTGCAACTCTTTTTATTGCTACCAGCCCGTCCCAGGCCCAGGAATATGGCCGTCATCCGGCCTACCTGCATGCCTTGAGCGATCTTCGCCTGATGCGCGCCTATCTGGACAAGATGACTCCCAGCGAGCGGATCGACGATGAATCCCAGCACGCGATCGACGAGATCGACGCGGCCATTCGCGAGATCAAGGAAGCTGCAATCGAGGATGGAAAGGATCTCCGCGATCACACCCCCATCGATGCCCGCATCACCCCCAGTAACCGCTTTCGCCGGGCGCGAGAGGCTGGCGCCGCGGCCTTGCACGATCTCGACCGCGAAGAAGACAACGACTTCGCCCACGGCTTGAGGCATCGCGCCGTCGATCACATCGAGAGGGCGAACCACATTGTCGACCACATTCTTCACCGCTTCGACAATATGTAATCGGCTCTAAAACATGAATGCCCGGAGGCCATCGCTCTCCGGGCATTCTGTTGTGCAACTCAATCTCTGGTGCGGAAGGCGGGACTTGAACCCGCAAGCCTTTTGGGCGCTAGCTCCTAAGGCTAGTGTGTTTGCCATTTCACCACTTCCGCAACTCTGGCCAACCCATTTCATTATGACATTTTCCCGGATCGCGGGAGGCGGAGACCAAGCGCCGCCCGCCGCCCCGGAGGCCTTTGTACGGCAGGCGGGGAGTGAGGCCCGGTACAATCGAATAGTGGGAGTCCTGCAAGGGGGATTTCCCGTCTTTTCAATTGAGAAGGGTTGACAACAACAGGAATGGCGCGCCGCCGGCAGACAAGCAGGAAAAAACGCTCAGGCCTTGCGGGATCGCTGCGTCTATTCTTGTTTTTTCTGATTTTGCTGGCTGCCGGGCTTGCCTGGCTGATTTTTGCGCCCTTTGGACCGTCGAGTGAAACCTTTGTCGATCTGGCGCCGGGTTCTTCCGCCCTTGCGATTGGCCGCCAGTTGGAAGCCGAGGGTGTGGTGCGCTCGCAGTATGCCTTCGACCTGTTGCGCTGGCTGAAGCGAGGAAGGCTCAAGGCCGGCGAGTACCGTTTCGACCACCCAGCCTCGGCTGCCGAGGTTTATGCGCGCATCGCCCGTGGCGATGTATTTACCCGGACGGTTGTGATTCCCGAAGGCGAAAACCTCTTCGGAATCGCCGCCCGGCTGGAGCAGGCGGGATTCGGCCCGCAGAGGGATTTTTTGGAGGGTGCGGCAAAGCAGTTGAATTTGGTGGCTGATCTGGACCCAGCGGCAACCAGCCTGGAGGGCTACCTGTTTCCGGACACCTATCACTTTCCCCGCAAATTTGGACCGCCGCAGATCTGCGCGGCAATGGTCCGGCGCTTTCGCGCTGTGGCCAATCAACTGGGATTGAAAGGAAATGTGCATCGCGTGGTGACTTTGGCTTCGCTGGTGGAACGCGAGACGGCGGTGGATGCGGAGCGTCCGCTGGTGGCCAGCGTCTTTGAAAACCGCTTGGCAAAAAAGATGCCGCTGATGACCGATCCAGCGGTGATCTATGGTCTGCAACTCGACGGGCGCTGGCGGGGCACGATCTACGCGAGCGACTTGAAGCGCAATACTCCCTATAACACGTATCTGCATCCCGGCCTGCCTCCGGGTCCGGTGGCCAACCCCGGAGCGAGGTCGCTGCGCGCGGCCCTGCAGCCGGCCAAGACCAGCTATCTCTACTTCGTGGCCGCCGGCTCCAATCCCCAGGGACACTCGCTGTTTTCGAGCACCCTTGAAGAGCACACACGCAACGTCGCCGGTTACCGCCAGGCCGTGAAGAAGGCAGGCGCGCAATGAAGGTAAAGTGTAGTCCTGCCCGCGCCATTGCACTGATGCTGCCGCTGTTCGTCACCGGTTGCTCCCTGCTTCCCGCCACCCGCAAGCTGCCGATCCCCAAGGCGCCGCTCGTCGAGCAGAACGCCACGCCGGAGCAGTTGGTCGAACAGTTGAATAGCCGCTGGAATGCGCTGAACAGCCTGACCGCGAAGGTCGAGATTCAAGCCAGCCAAACCAAGAGCAAGGAAGGCATCGCCAAGGACTCGCCGACGCTGCAAGGGCACATCCTGATGCGCAAGCCGGAGATGCTGCGGGTGCTGGGATACTATCTCTCCATCAAGGCCTTCGACATGGCCGGTGACGGCAAGAACTTCACGGCATATATCCATTTGCCCTCCGGCAGCAGGACCGTCAAAGGCTCCTATACCATCAAAAAGAAGTCGGCTAATCCCTTGGAGAACCTGCGCCCCGGCTTTTTTCTGGATGCTTTGGTGGTGCGCGGACTGGAGCCGGATGACTTGTACGGCGTGGTGGCCGATTCGCAGACCGTGGAAGACACGGCCCGAAAGCACCTGTTTACCGTGCCGGAGTATGTGCTCAGCATCAGCCGCCGCAAATCCGGCAGCCAGCAGTTGACGCCGGTGCGCGTCATTACCTTCCGCCGCGACGACCTGCTGCCCTCGCAACAGAATATCTACGACAGCGATGGCAATCTGGAGACCGAGGTCCGCTACTACAACTACCAGGATTTCGGTTCAAGCAAGTATCCCTCCAGGGTCGTCATCCGGCGTCCGCTGGAAGAGGTCCAGATCAATATGAATGTCGATAATGTCGTCGAGAATCAGCCGTTGACCGACGACCAGTTCGTGCTGAAGCCTGCCGAAGGAACGCAGATTCAGAATCTGGAGTAGATGGAGTTGCCTTCAGAATCCGGCTTTACGTTCATCTTGCATCCACCCTACCTCTCCCTTCCCTTCCCTCTGAGGTGATTTGGATCACATCGCGGGCTAATTTTTGCTGATAAAACTGTCTCATCATTCCGATACATGAATTGAGGGGGGCCTTCTGGAGGCTTGGGAGGGGTTGGCATGGAAGGTGCCAACCCATTCCACCGGAGACCGGAGGAGGTGTGTGTGCGCACCTCCGCACCGGAGAGAATCTGCGTTTGCGATTTTGCAACCGATGGGCCTATACTGAAATCAGACCAATTAAGTCGTAATTCAAAAGATCTGCCGGTTGCGCGGTCTTCGGAGTGGGGCGATTGAGCTTGTTGAGCGAATTGAATGTGGGCCAAAGCGGAGTCCTGGTGGAGCTGGGCCTGCCTGAATCCGTGCAGAACCACCTGATGCACATGGGCTTTGTGCCCAATGCGCTGCTGACGGTACTGCGCCGCGCGCCGGCCGGCGACCCCACGGTTTACGGCGTCGACGGCATGGAGATTGCCCTGCGCCGCGAGACTGCGGCGGCGATTCAGGTGCGAGCCGCAAGCGCCGAGGACGAGGAAGACTCCGCGGATGCCTACCTGCCCGAAAAGATCGAGGCCGCCGGATGAATGCCTGCTGCGATACTCCCGTCCCTGTTCTGCCAAACTCCCCGCCGGCCGCCGGTGGCTTGCAGACGGTGGTGCTGATCGGGCCGCCCAACTCCGGCAAATCCACGCTTTTCAACCGGCTGACCGGATTGCGGCAGAAGGTGGCCAACTTTCCCGGCGTCACCGTGGAGCAACGGATGGGCCTGATGGCCGGGGTGGGCCGCGAGGACCTGACGCTGATCGATCTGCCGGGAATCTACTCGCTCGACCCCTTCAGCGAAGACGCCCGTGTCTCTATTGATGTGTTGCGCGGCAAGATGCCGGGCACGCCCAAGCCGGACGCGGTGCTGCTGGTTCTCGACTCACTGCATCTGACGCGGCAGTTGATGCTGGCAGCGCCGGTGCTGGCGCTGGGATTGCCCACGCTGGTGCTGCTGAACATGAGCGACCTGATGACGGCTCGCGGCGGCCACATCGACGCGCTCAAACTGGCGCGCGAGCTGGGCGCTCCAGTGGCTCTGATCAGCGCCGTGCATGGCACGGGCCTCGACACGATTCCGCTCTTTCTCAACCAGCACGCCGAACAACAAGCCGCCATGCCGCTGACTCTTCCCGTGCTGGGCAACGCCGCCAGCGCGCACAGTTGGGCCGCGCAGGTAAGCCGCCGGACAGGCTATCGCGCGCCGCTTTCCGTGGAAGGCACGCGCAAGATCGACAATGTTCTACTGCACCGCCTCTGGGGACCGCTGCTGTTTCTGGTTGTGGTCGTCGGCGTCTTCGAGGTGGTCTTCTCCATCGGGCAGCCGCTCTCCGACGGATTTGGCGACATTTTGGGCGGAGTCGGCAATCTGGTCCGCCCCCTGCTGCCGGCTGGCTGGATTCAGTCGCTATTGCTCGACGGCGCATGGAAGGGCATCTCATCGGTGCTGGTCTTTCTGCCGCAGATTCTGCTGCTCTTTCTCTTCATCGGCATTCTGGAGGACTCCGGCTATCTCTCTCGCGCCGCGCTGATCGCCGACCGCGTGATGCGCTCGATCGGATTGAATGGCAAGGCCTTCATTCCGCTGCTCTCGGCATACGCCTGCGCGGTTCCGGCGATCATGGCCACGCGCACCATCGAAAACAAGCGCGACCGGCTGGCGACGATTCTGGTGACGCCCTTCATGACCTGCTCGGCGCGGCTGCCGGTATATATGCTGCTGATTGCCGCTTTCATTCCCAACATTACATATATGCACGGCTTTCTTGGGCTGCGGACGCTGACGATGCTGGGGCTTTATCTGGCAGGATTTGTGGGCGCAATGACCACTGCGCGGCTGCTGAAAAGCTCGATTCTCAAGTCCAACGACGCGCCCTTCATTCTGGAGCTGCCGCAATACCGCTGGCCCACGCTGCGATCGCTCACACTGCGGCTGGTTGACCGGGCGCGCATCTTTCTGCGCCAGGCGGGCACGATCATCCTCTGCGTGACGCTGGCTCTCTGGGTACTGGCGCATCTGCCGGTGATGCACACAGCGGGCGGCGAGGTCTCCGCGCCGTTGCTGGCCGACAGCCTGATCGGCAGGCTGGGACATTTCATCGAACCAGCGATTGCGCCCCTCGGTTTCAACTGGAAGATCGGCATCGGGCTGCTGTCGAGCGTACTGGCCCGCGAGGTGATGGTCTCGACGATGGGCACGCTCTATGGCGCCGATCCCGGCACCCAGGCTCTGAGCCTGCAAACCGCGCTGCATCACGATATGACGCTGGGCGGCGCGCTGGCGCTGATGATCTTTTTCGCCTTTGCCATGCAGTGCACTTCGACGATGGCTGTGGTGCGGCGCGAGACCAACAGTTGGAAGTGGCCAGCCGTGCAATTTCTCTATATGCTCGCGCTGGCTTGGATTGCCGCCTTTGCGGTCAACCATCTGGCGCTGGCGATCTTCGCGGGTTGACCCGGCGCGGGAGCCGTCACACATCCGCTTCCAGGCTCTTGCGCACACGCTCCATGATGCCCAGATAGTACGCCAGATTGTGAATCGAATTCAGCGTCGCGCCGAGCGCCTCGCCGGCGTGCATCAGGTGGCGGAGGTAGGCGCGCGAGTAGCGTTGGCAGACCATGCAGCCGCAGGCAGGATCGGGCGGGCCTTGATCTTCGGCATAGCGCTTGCCCTTGATGTTCAATCGCCCCTCGCTGGTAAAGAGCAGTCCGTGGCGCGCCGCGCGGGTAGGCAGCACGCAATCCATCATCTCCACGCCCATGCGGGCATACTGCTCGATCTCATCCGGGTAGCCGACGCCCATGACGTAGCGGGGCTTATCGGCGGGCAGCAGCGGCAGCACCTCGGCAATCATCTCCAGGGTCAGGGCGCGCGGCTCTCCGACGCTCAACCCTCCGATCGCGTATCCGTCGAAGTCCATCTCGACGAGGCGCTCGGCGCTCTGGCGGCGCAGATCGCGGTACATTCCACCCTGCACAATTCCAAACAAGCTCTGTCTGCGCCCGCCTAACTCTTCGCGCCAGGGAACCTCATGGCAATGCGCCTTGAAGTGATGAAGCGAGCGCCCGGCCCAGGCCAGCGTGAGACGTAGGCTCTCTTCGGCGCGGCCGCGATCGGCAGGATACTCCGTGCATTCGTCGAAGACCATGCAGATGTCAGCGCCCAGGGCGATCTGAACATCGATGGAATGTTCAGGAGTAAAAAAGTGGGAACTGCCGTCCAGGTGGGAGCGAAAGCGCACGCCCTCGTCGCTGACCTTGCGCAGTTGACTCAAGCTGAAGACCTGAAAGCCGCCGGAGTCGGTGAGCATGCCGCGCGGCCAACTGATGAATCTGTGCAGACCGCCCATGCGGCGGATCGCATCGTGGCCGGGGCGCAGGTAAAGGTGATAGGTGTTGCCGAGAATGATCTCCGCGCCGAGAGCTTCAAGGGTCTCCTGGGGAATGGCCTTCACGGAGCCGAGGGTGCCGACGGGCATGAAGAGCGGGGTTTCGACGCTGCGATGCGGCAGATGAAGGCGTCCGCGCCGTCCGCCCGCCGCGGTGGCTGCCAGCACATTGAAGTCGAGACCCATCAGACGATTTTACCGGGAGAGGCTGTTGCGGACCGCGTACAGGGCGAATACCGGCAGCGCCTTGCGCTTTCGAGGCGGAAACCTTCCGCTGATACAATCGGAAGAGCCAAAATCAGGCTAATTCAACTGTTGATCGAGCAGGATTTGCGGGCAAGAAACCTACGATGACGCTGCGGCTATTCAACACACTGTCGGGAGAGATGGAGCTGGTGACGCCCGTCGATGGGCAGGCGCTCAGGATGTATGCCTGCGGGCCGACGGTCTATGACTATGGGCACATCGGGAACTTCCGCACATTTTTGCAAGTCGATGTACTGCGCCGGTTCCTCAAGCTGAGCGGAACGGCGGTTCGCCACGTGATGAACATTACCGACGTGGACGACAAGATCATCCGCAACGCGGGAGCAGGCGGCGTGACGATCGGCGCGTATTCGGCAAAGTTCGAGCAGGCCTTCTTCGAGGACCTGGAAGCGCTCAGAGTCGAGCGGCCAGAGGTGATGGCGCGTGCCACCGAACATATTCCGCGGATGGTGGAGCTGATTCAAAAGCTGGCGGCGGCTGGCGCGGCGTATCAAGCGGAGGATGGGAGCTGGTACTTTCGCCTCGCGGCCTTCCCCGATTATGGAAAATTAAGTAAAAAAGATTTGAGCGGAATGGAAGACGGCGCGCGGGTGGACGTGGACGAGTACGAGAAGGACTCGGCGCGGGACTTTGCCTTGTGGAAGGCAGCCAAGCCTGGTGAAACATCCTGGGATACGGCGATTGGGCGCGGACGGCCGGGCTGGCATATCGAGTGCTCGGCGATGGCGATGGAGTATCTGGGAGAGAGCTTCGATCTGCACGCGGGTGGCGAGGATCTGATCTTTCCCCATCATGAGAACGAGATTGCACAGAGCGAGAGCGTGACGCACAAGACCTTAGCCCGCCACTGGATGCACGTGCGCTTCCTGCTCGTCGATGGGCGGAAGATGTCCAAGAGCGAGGGGAATTTTTATACGCTGCGCGATCTGCTGCTGAAGGGCTACAAGGCTTCGGCGATTCGTCTGGCGCTGATTTCCGTGCCTTACCGGCATCAATTCAACTTCACCTTTGACGGACTGATCGAAGCGACGGCGGCGATTGAACGGCTGCGAACCTTCAAGGCGCGGCTGATGGGCAAGGCCTTTGCCGAGGGCGAGAACGCGGCGCTGCAAGAGGCATCGAAGAAGGCACGGGCGGAGTATCTGATCGCGATGAGCAACGATCTGAATACTGCCGAGGCGCGGGCGCCGATCTTCGATCTGGTGCGGACGGCGAATACGGCGCTGGATCAGAGCGAGCTGAGGGCCGGCGACCGGGATGCGATTCTGGCAGTGCTGGCTGACTTCGACGCGGTCTTCGATGTGATGGAGGATCGCGATGCGGAGGCAACCAGCAAGGCGCTGGCCTGGGCCGAGCAGGCAGGGCGGATTGGCGATGTCGCGCCGGAGTTGCTGGCGCGTCAGGGGCTGACGGATGAAGCCATCGACGCGCTGGTGGCCGAACGGACGCAGGCCAAGAAGCAGCGCAACTTCGCCCGCGCCGACGCGATTCGCAATGTGCTGGCGGAGAAGGGCGTGGTGATCGAAGACTCGAAGGATGGAGTGCGCTGGAAGCGGAAGTAGATTTCAAGAAGATTCACACGGAGGGAGTTGACCGATGGAAGTGAACGAAGCACAAGAGTTGCACGAACACGCAGAGCACGCGGGGCACGATCAGTCGATGCGCCCGGTTGCGTTGACAATGACCGTTCTCGCCGTGCTGGTCGCGGTCGTCACGGTACTGGGCCATCACACGGACACCGACGCGATTCTGTCTCAAGACCGGGCGACGGATACCTGGGGCGAGTATCAGGCCCACAAGATTCGCGCCAATGAGGCTGACCTTACGGCGAAGATGCTGAGCGTGGTGACGATTGCCGACGAGAACGCCGCGCGCAAACTCGAAAAGACCATCGCCGACGATAAGGAAAAGAAGGCCGAAGAGATTAAGAATGATATGGAAAAGGCCGAGGCGCTGGAGGCCCAGGTCGAGCAGGCTGAGAAGAAGGCCAAGCACTTTGATCTCGGCGAGGTGCTGCTGGAGATCGGACTGGTTGTCACGTCGATCACGCTATTGACCAAAAAGCGCGCCTACTGGATTGCCGGGATGGCCTTCTCGGTCGTGGGAATTGTGGCAGCGGTTTTGGGACTACTGGTAAAGTAATGTCGATTGAGCGGGCTTCCGATTATGGCCTGTGATAGACTGACAGCCAAATGAAAGCCCGCCTTTTCGTCACACCGCTCGTTCTTTGTGCTGCTATGCTTGCGGCGCAGACGCCCGCCACTCCTGCCGCTGCCAGCGCATCCGCCGCTGCTCCCGCCGCGCAAACGCATTCCAGCGATCTCGGCTTCAGCTACAGCCTGCCGGCCGACTGGGAGGTGGTGGACACTCGCCCGATGCTTCCCGCTGTGCGGCAGCAAGTGACCAATGAGGCCACCAGCGAGGGCGAAAAGAAGGGCGCGGCCTGCACGCAGGTGGAGCAGACTGCACGGCATGGCGACCCCGCCTCGGTCGTAGTCGTGGTTTCGCTGCCCTTTGACTGCTTTGGCCAGAGCTTTACAGGCAAGGATCTTCCGGAGTTTGCTTCGGGGGTTGCTGAAGGCCTGAAGTCGGCCTTCACCATCTCTGACCCGGTCTACGGCGCCTATATGCTGGGAAGCCATAGCTTCTGGATCGAACGCGCATCGGGCGCAGCGACGGAAAATCCGGCGATCAAGAGGACCGTGGAGGTTGCCTGCACTGTACTCAAGAAGGGCGCCGTCTGCTGGATGGCCCTGGCCTCCGACGATGCAGCGCTCCAGATATTTGAACGCGGTTCTGTGACTCTGGACGGAGATGCCGCTGCGGCGCTGGTTCCCGCCAACGCCTTTCAACAGAAGAAGTGACCGGAAAAGTTTTGCTCCCGGATGCAATCGGCAGGAGACGGGACGCCTATCCGATTGCATGATCCCTGCAATACTCGAAGGCCCGCACTCTATCCGGAATCAGACCAGCGCGATCAGGTTTTCCACGCTGCGCTCACGCAGCTTCTGATAGAGGCCGCAGACGGCAAATTTCTTGAAGTGTTCCGAGTCGCGGTGCGCGGCCAGAGCCTCTGTGTCGCGGTACTGCTCATAGATGAGCACGGTATCGGGATCATCCTCCAGATGGTGGGGAATGTAGCTGACGCATCCCGGTTCCTGGCGTGAGGCGGCGGCCAGCACGCGCAGGGTTTCGACAACATCTTCGCGATCTTCCGAGGCAAACTTCATCCGTACGGCAAAGCTGATCATGAAAGCGGCTTCTTTCTTCGCCTGGGCTTGTAGCCCCGGGCATATCTCCAGTTTATGCGTGAATGCTATCGAGGGCGGCGGCAAATTCCGGCAGCAGCATGGTCTGGTTCCGGTCCGGTCCGGTGGAGACCATTCCGATTTTGGCGCCGCTCTCGCGCTCCTGAAAGCGCAGATACTCGCGTGCTGCCGGGGGCAGTTTTTCAAACTCCGTGATTCCCTCGGTTGAGCTGCGCCAGCCCTTGAGCTTGGTATAAACCGGCTTGATCTGCTCCAGGCCCTGCACATCGGCAGGAATCTCATCGGTCCTCTTGCCGGCAATCTCATATCCGACGCAGATAGGAATCTCGTCAAGCTCGTCGAGCACATCCAGCTTGGTAATCACCAGCCACTCGGCGCCGTTGACCTGATTGGAGTAGCGCAGCATGGGCAGATCGAGCCATCCGCAGCGGCGCGGACGGCCGGTGACGGCCCCATACTCATTGCCGCGCGCGCGCAGATTTTCGCCCATAGAATCGTGAATCTCGGTGGGGAACGGACCCTCGCCGACACGTGTGACGTAGGCCTTGGTCACGGAGATCACGGTGCCGATGGCCGTTGGTCCGACGCCGGTTCCTGTGGCCGCACCGCCCGCCGTGGCCGAAGAGGAGGTGACAAAGGGGTAGGTTCCGTGATCGATGTCGAGCATGGTTCCCTGCGCGCCCTCGAACATCACGCTGCCGCCTTCGGAGATGATCTTGTTGAGCAAGCGTCCGGTGTCGGTGACAAAGGGGCGGATCTGTTCGGCGGCGGCGGCATACTCGTCGTACATCTGCGCGGGATCAAGCCCGCCGGTGTTGAAGAGGGCGCGCGCGATGGCGTTTTTCTCGGCGCAGGCCGCTTCGATGTGCGTCTTCAGCAGTTCGGGGCGAAGCAGGTCCACGATGCGCAGGCCGCTGCGCGCCATCTTGTCCTCGTACGCGGGACCAATGCCTTTGCTGGTGGTGCCGATCTTCTGGCGTCCGGGAGCGCATTCGGCGGCCAGTTCGATCATGCGATGGTAGGGCAGAATCACCTGCGCGCGATTGGAGACAAAGAGCTGCCGATCGACACCGACACCCAGTGCGCGGAGCTTGGCGACCTCATTGAGAAAGGCAATGGGATCGAGAACGATACCGTTGCCGATGACTCCGCGGCAGCCGGGGCGCAGAACCCCGCAAGGGATCAGTTGCAGAACGAATTTTTGTTCGCCAATGATGACGGTGTGGCCGGCGTTGTGTCCGCCGGCATAGCGTGCGACGGCGCTGAAGCGCTCACTCAGCACGTCCACAATCTTGCCCTTGCCCTCGTCGCCCCACTGGGCACCCAGTACTACAGCCGTCTTTGCTCGCATCGGATTCCGATCCCTAAAACTTATTTTTTAGTCTTTCTTTTGTGAGAGATACCACATTCCTGGCGGGTGATACTCCGGGCAAACGCACAACTCCGATTGCCGGAATGGACCGCTGAAAGTGAAAGACAAAATGAAGGCGCAGCCACTTTGGCCCGCGCCTCATTCCATGATAAACCCTGCACAGTTTGGCTGGGCGCCAAAAGGGGCCGGGGCGGACTCACTTCTTTTTGGATTTCTTTGCGGATTTCCCTTCCGCTGTTAAGATAAGAGAGTCGTGGGGCTGTAGCTCAGCTGGGAGAGCGCCTCGTTCGCAACGAGGAGGCCAGCGGTTCGATCCCGCTCAGCTCCACCAAATATCAATAGCTTGCGGCATACTCTTCATTGCCCTACAGATGTTTGGGTCGTTCTTTGTTCCTAACCCTCCAGTATTAACCGTAAAATGACATTTGCTGAAGGCTTTCAAAGTCATTTTAGAGTAGTTGATCCTGAGAATTTGATTCTCAGGCATATTGAAGTCGCGTAATGCGGGTTTGATGACTTGAGAAGGTGAGCACCAGGTTCCACGCGAAAGTTTATAACGGCTTCTGTGAGGTACATATGAACAGGAGAAGATTCATAGCCGCATCTGCGACTGTTGGTCTTGGCCGTCTTGTCCACGCACTGTAATGTACTCTGATCGCTCCGGGTGTCGTAAGCTGCCGCACTCAAATCAATTTTCCCCGTGTGCAACTTGCTGCTTAATGGCGAGATAACTCTGCTGGTGATTGCTATCCCTTGATCGTCGAAGAAAGTATCCGAGCAACAGAATCTCAGATTGGGTGATGAATGAAGAAGCTTATCGTATTCGATTTGGACGGCACACTCGCGCCCAGCAAGTCGTCGCTCGCTCCTCAGACTGCGACGCTCCTGCACGACCTCTTGGGCATCATCAAAGTGGCAGTGATCTCTGGAGGAGCGTGGGCGCAATTTGAAAAGCAGCTCCTGACCGATCTTCCCCAGGGAAGTCACCTTGCGAATTTGTCTCTTCTTCCAACCTGTGGAACAAAGTTTTTTCAATACAGCGGCAAGTGGACGGAACTCTATTCAGAGGATCTTACGACGGAGCAAAAAAAGAAGATTATCGCTTCACTGGATAAGGCGGCCGGAGAGGCGGGCTATCGCGCCGAAAAGGTATGGGGAGAGGTGATTGAAGACCGGGGAAGCCAGGTCACATACTCCGCGTTAGGTCAGCAGGCGCCTTTGGCGGAAAAGGAAAAGTGGGATCCCGATTTCGCCAAGCGGAAGAAGATCGCTGCAATCCTGGAGAAGCTGATTCCGGAGTTCTCAGTCCGTTTGGGTGGTGCTACCTCAATCGATGTAACCAAGCCTGGCATTGACAAAGCATACGGCATAGGAAAGCTGCGCGACATTCTCCACCTTTCCTTGCAAGAGATGGTGTACATCGGCGATGCGTTGTTTCCAGGCGGCAACGATTATCCCGCGGAAGAGGCGGGTGTTGTGTCGATCCCTGTAAAAGGACCAGACGATACCAATGTGGTCATCAAGACGATTCTTGCCTGCCTGGGCGACAAGTGAGTTGGGAGACAGAGCAAGCGGGCGAGAAGATTTCAGGAAACTTCGCGCGCGTTCCATGATTCCGAGATTGGTCATCAGTGTTGCCAAGTGATCCGGCTCGCTTCGAGCGGCACAGAGGCATTGGGATGGTGGGGAATAACGCGCACGGTGTAGTCGCTCGCAGGACGATTTGCTGGTACTTGGGCCGAATAGATGAAAACACCCTGCGCATCCGCATGGGATTCGGATGCGGTCATGGTTTCAATAGCGGGATTACCTTCCTGAGCTGAGTCCGCATAGAGTTCGACTTGCAGTTGATCCGGTGTGAGGACGCCTGGAGAAACTTCAACCTGAAAGGAATGCTGGCTGTCGTGCGTCTCAATTCTCACCGAACCAAATCTCACAGTGTTCCAATGCCGATCGATATCCTTCTGCCATTGCAGCAGACTTACGCCAAGCGCACTATCTCCGTCTGTACGCTGGCG
>Ga0181528_10000185_pt1 | contig 58032 bp, 43 predicted proteins | sample PEATcosm2014_Bin_47_FD_119742 | JGI IMG/M metagenome (GOLD analysis project Ga0181528, IMG submission 119742) | Peatland microbial communities from MTU Mesocosm Facility, Houghton, MI, USA - PEATcosm2014_Bin10_10_metaG | ecosystem: Environmental > Terrestrial > Soil > Wetlands > Peat | place...
AGACCCGCATGCAACGGTGGAGCAGGGTCAGGCGGCCAGCGTCGCCACCTGCATGGCTCTGGAGTCATACCGGCAGGGACGCCGCATCCGCTTCGACGCGGCGACGCGCAGAATGGTCTGAAGCCGGGACCGCGGCGGCGGGCGCGCCCGTCACACCGATTGCGGCACTACAAGGCCCGCCAGCCGCAACTCTGCGCAGATTTACTCTAAGGAGGCGGTTTTTGGCGTCCTTGGAGCAGTTGCCCCGCCCCGCAGCTCGAGCAGATCACTCCACAGCACGGCCGGCACCAGCACCGCCCGGCTCTTCCCGCCCTTCCCAAAGACCGTTATTTGACCCGCCTCCGGGCGCGGTTGCAGGTCGCACCAGCGCAGGCCGGCAGCCTCGGCCCGCCGCACCCCGCAGGTATAGAGAACCTCGAGCAGCACGCGATCGCGGCCCGCCGGGGCGTGGTCGATCAGGCTCCACACCTCTTCCGGAGTCAGGATGCACTGCGCCAACTCATCCGGTTCCGGGAGCGAGACCGCGGCGCCCACGTTGTAGCGGATGTAGCCGGTCTCCTGGGCGAAACTGAGCAGACTCTTTACGGCGAGCAGCGCCAGGTTGACGCTTGCCGCAGCCAATGGCTTGCGCCCGGTGCCATCGCCCGCGAGCACGCAACCCGACATAGGTCGGCCAATCGCACGCGCAATCAGGCCCGGAGCCGAATCCTGGCCAAGACTCGACATGCAGCCACTCGGGACCGTCTCGATTCTCAACACCCTGAGCCTGACACGCGTTACCGGCACTGACTGGCTCTGATCTGCGAAACCTGCATCTTGACGGTGACGCGTCTCTTCGGCGGTCAAACTGAAGCTGGCTCACGTAAAACTGAACGTAGAACCAATCAAGCCCCAGCGAAGTCCCCAGGGTGACGCCGATTCTCGGAAGCAAGATCGTCGGGATGGCTTTGGGCCAGCTTCAGCCCGGCGGTGCGAGTTCCAGTCGAACATCTCGAATGTGTCGGGCGCACCGCCGGAGTTCAAGGCATCGTCGAAGACGGATACGCAGTGTGCGCTCCCGACTACGGCGGCGCGCCTTGCCCCACAAATCCCAGTTCGGCTTTAGGATGGAGTTCTAGCAAATGCAGCGGCGATCTTTCCTCAAAGCGGTACCTCCAGTTGTGTTGTGGCCCTGGTCCAGCGGCGCAAACGCGTCGCTGCCGACCGTGGCCGCGGTGCTTGAGCCGCATTTCCCCAATCGGCTGTATCAGTTTGTCTGGCGGAACTGGGACTTGGCCAATCTGGACCGCATGGCCAGAGTCGTCCAGGCACGGCCCGTCGAATTGGCGGAGCTGGCGGAGTCGATGGGGCTGCCGCCCAAGCGTCAGCTCGACCCCGGCTATCTACGACGGATCTACATCACGGTTATCCGGCAGAACTGGCATCTGCTGCCCGAAGAGCAAATCATCAAACTCCTTGACTGGAACGCCGAGCGATTTGCGTTCACGTTGAAGGAGGATGACTTTCTCGAAGTCAAGCTGGGCCGCGTGAAGCCGGCTTGCGACACGCTGCGGTTTCGCAAACCGGACGAGGCGGAGAGGAAGCGGGCGGCGGCAATCCGGTCCAGCCTGACGCGCTGGATACCGGGTGGTGTCAAGACGCTCGGAGAGCCGCGCTTCTCATTTGTGAAGCAGCTCTCCGCGCTCGAACCCGGTCCGGGCTGGCGAGTGGAAGTCCCTGCGGGCAGCCCGGCCTTGGCGGCTGCGGCCCTGCGTTTTGGCAAGCCCGGCGGCGCCGGGCAGGGGGTCGAACTCATACTCGACAAGGCGTCGAGTTTTGGTCCGGGCGATTTCTCCATCAAGCCCGTGGCAGGGGGCGTGCGCATCGTCGCGGCGACGGAACAGGCCGCCATTCGCGGCTTGTATCAGCTACGGGCTCAACCGCAACTGAGCGAGCTTGAGACGGTTTCCCGAGAGGTATGGTCGCCGCGCTTCCTCTATTCGTACTTTGCGCTTTACGGCGATCCTCTGCTCGAAGGCGACGTTGCGGGGCTGCCGGATGGGTATCTGGACCGCGCCGCCGCGAGCGGCATCAATGGCGTCTGGATCCAGGGCGTGCTGAACAAGCTGGCGCCGGCCCGCTCTTTTCCTGAGTTTGGGAAGGGTTGGGAGACGAGGCTCAAGAACCTCCGCGCGCTGGTGGAACGGGCCGCGCGCTACGGCCTGCGCGTCTACCTCTATCTGAATGAGCCGCGCGCGATGCCGGCCGAATTCTTCAACAACCGTTCGGGGATCCGGGGCACGCGAGAGCAGGACGTCTACGCCATGTGCACCTCGACAGCCGAAGTGCGTGACTGGCTGCGCGAGAGCTTGAGTCATGTCTTCCACGAGACGCCGGGGTTGGGCGGCATCTTCTCCATCACGATGTCGGAGAACCTCACCAACTGCTTCTCGCACGGCGCCGCGTGGGGTGACCGATGCCCGGTGGCGACGGGTTGTCCCCGCTGTTCGCAACGCACAGCGGCGGACACCATCGCCGAGCTGGTGCACGTCTTCCGCGACGGCATCCGTGAACAGAGCGCTACCGCGGAAGTGATGTCGAACGATTGGGGCTGGGGAACGCCGCTCGCGCAAGACCTGATTCCAAAGCTGCCGCGAGACTCCAGCCTGATCAGCGTGAGCGAGTGGGCGCAACCCGTGTTGCGGAGCGGCGTAAAGACCGAGGTCGGCGAGTACTCGATCTCGGTCGTGGGGCCAGGCCCGCGCGCGACCCGGAATTGGAAGTTGGCGCGGCAGTGTGGACTGAAGGCCATCGCCAAGACGCAGTTCAACAATAGCTGGGAGATGTCGGCGGTTCCGTACATTCCGGTGTTGCCGCTCGTACTCAATCACTGTGAGAACCTCGCGCATGCGGGCATCACAGGGGTGATGGCCTCCTGGACCTGCGGCGGATATCCATCGCCCAATCTTCGTGCCGCCGCGGCCTATGCGGCTGAGCCACGCCCCGATCGCGCGAAGATTCTGCAGGCCGAGGCGCAACGCATCTACGGCCCCGATGGGGCGGCAAAGGCCGTGCAAGCCTGGGAGATCTTCAGCGAGGCGTTTCAGTCGTATCCCTACGGCGTTTCGATCTACGTCTTGCCAACGCAGCACGGACCGGCCAATCCACTGCGGCTGCGGCCAACTGGATTGGAGCCGGGCATGATCCTGTTTCCCTACGATGCGTACAATTCGTGGAAGGGCGCATACCCGGCCGCGACGGTGCAGCAGTTGATGGCGAAGCTGGCTCAGCGATGGGGCGAAGGCGTGGCGATGTTGGAGCAAATTGGCGCGCCAAAGAGCAAAGAGGCCGCTCTGGAACTCGCCATCGCGCGAACTTGCCATACGCACTTTGAGAGCACGGCGAATCAGGTGGAATTCTACCTGCTGCGTGATGAAGCGCCGGGCGCAACGCCATCGCGCGAGAAACAGATTCGGACTCGTTTGCTGGCCATAGCCGAGCGGGAAAGTGAATTGGCGCGAGTGCAGTATACGGTCGCGTGCAACCAGTCGCTGATTGGCTATGAGGCGTCGAACCACTACTACTACACCCCGGTAGACCTGCTTGAGAAAATGCTGAACTGCGAACAGGTGATCCGCGAGTTGCGCTCTGGCGCGCCGATCGGCGCTGCAAAGTCTAACGCATAACCAGCGCGACGGACTACGAACCGTTGATGGAAGAACTCGGCCGCCTGTTTGGAAGGCGTCAGAAGGACGGCCGGGTCACGCTTCTTTCTGAACTGAGGTCTCCCGCCCCAGCAGTTGATCGCCATAACACTCATTGAGCAAGGCCGGCCGGAATTGGCGCTTCCGGTGCTGGAGAAGTTGAAGGCGCGTTTTCCGGCGGCCGCCGTGATCGAGGCTATGGCTTACGCGAGGTCCGGCAAACGCGAGGTTGCTCTTTCGCTCATCCGTCCGTACGAGGAAAAGTATCCGAATCCCGGCGTCCCGGCCATTTGGATCGGCTCGGTTTACGCTTGCCTGTCGGACGAGCAGAACGCCGTGAAGTGGCTCGGGCGTTCCGCGGACCGGCACGAATACCAGATCCTGGGCCTCGACGTAAATCCCGCGTTCGCGACCGTTCGCAACGGTCCGGGATTCCGCGCGCTTAAGAAGCGGATCGGTCTCGATTGACGACTCCGCGAATTCATTGTGTGAACGCTAATCAGCAGGCTGCATCTCCGCGAGCGGTCTTGACTGGCGCCAGTTGTTTAATGACGCTGGCAGCAGGGAATTGCTGGCAGGCGTCTCATCATTTGCGAATACTGCCGACGATTTCGTCTTCGGCATGGCCGAAAGCGCCGGCGGGGATGGCGAACCAAAATACCGCGACTCGGCTTAGACCATAGCGAAACGAGGCCCGCTTGGCAGTGTGAAGGCCTAACTGTGGCGGCGGCGCATGCGGGTCAGGGAATGTTCACCATCGCGTTTTCGGAAGCCATCAAGCGGCTCTCTCCATCCCGCACAACCAGCCGCAGGACGTAGGCGCCGGGCTTGACGTCGAGGCTCGTGCGGACGGTCAACCCCGAGCTGGTGGGTTTCAAGAAATTGGCCAGCGTCGTGTCCTTCAGGCTCATCTCAATGTCCTTCCGCGCACCGGCAATGTAGTTACCTCCGGTGTCGAAGAGTACCGTTACGATCGTCAGAGTGTCGAAGTTGAGGCCGTCGGCCTTACGGAATTGCAGGCCCTTGAGATCGAGGCGGGTGAGCACCGACAGGCGGGCGGCGTCATCGCTCGACTTGAAAAACTGGGTGCGCAAATCGACGGGGATCTCCTTGACGACGTCGCGTGTGAAGACGGCGTCCTCGATATCCTGGCGGGCTTGCTCGGCCGGGCTGGATTGGCGGCGACTGGCGAAGTAGCCTTTGCGCGCCTGCAGGGTCAGTCCCTTGGGTTCGCGCAATGTGACCTTCAGGTTGTGATATTTGCCGTCGGACTTGAGATTGTCAGGAGAGTAGGCCATGACGTATAGGAATTCGGGCGGAGTAGCGAGGCGCTCGAGGCTGCGCTTCAGATCATTATTGTCGTGAATCCACGTTCCACCGGTGCCCTCGGCGAATTCGCCCAGCACCTGACCCTGAATTGTGGCTTCGGTTTGTCTGTAAACCACCATGGCGCTGATCACCTGCGCTCCGCCCGCCGAAGTGGGCAGGCTAGCGTCAAAGCCCGGCGGGGTCCAGACGCCCCGTGCATCCAGAGAATTGACAATGACCTTGGCTGTGATCGCCTTGTTGATGATCCCGGTAATGTCAGAGTGCTCGAACATTGGCACGAAGAAGCCTGAAGAGCTGAGCACGATGACGCGCTGGCCGGGCATCCCCGAAAGGCGCCGCACGATCTCCTGCAGCGCCCGCGTCGCCATCCGGGTCTCCTGCTCCCCCTCGGAGAGGGCCCGCTGAGCGAGCATCTTTACCTCTTCCGCGGTGACGTACGGGTTGCCGCTGCATGCGGCGTATTGCGCGAGGGCGACCGTGAGGGCTTGCGGGTCGTCCTTGTTGATGATGAGATCGGCCATGAAAAGGCTGATGTCGGGACACTTGGCGGTGGCGGCGCCGGTGAGAGGATTGGGGCGCAGACGGGAGATGGCCTCTTCAAGTTTGCCCCGGTCGTCGGTGAACTCGAGCATGTCCCGGCCCGAGGTCGTGTAGATCGCAACCCGGTCGGCGGGCTGCAAGGACGTCGCAACGTGACGGGTTGCCGCGTCGCGGACGTACACCAGATCGCCGAACGTCAGATGAATGTCGTCGAAGAGGAAGGCCACGAAGCGCGAGGCCAGTACCGGCGGTGGTGTGGCGGGGGTCGCGGCCGCGTCGGGTTCGACCGGCTCCTGCTCCACGACAACGGGCGCGTCCGGGCGTTCGACGGTGAAGCGGGTGATGACCTGCGGCTTGCCATTGTCCAACAACCGGAAGTCCTCTTTCGTCAGGTTTCCGATGGCGCGGCCCTGGGAGTCCCGCACAACGACGGTCACGGGAACCAGGTTGACCCGGGAGGAGAAGGTCGGGACGGCGTCCTTTGTGACGACTTCCTGGGCGGGTTGCGATTTCGCCGCTTGGTCCGCCGGCAGGGTCGTCTGATGAGCGGCGGCGCCGTCTGCTGCGCTCAGGCCAAAGGCGAGCGAGCCGACGCCGAGAAGTCTCCAGAGAATGGACAATGATCTTCCCCATGCCGGCTTGGGAGCGCTCATGACGAACCTCTTCTTCCCCGGGTGCGGCGTCAATCCAGGTGGCGGAGGCCGGCGCCGGGAGCGGAACGACCTGCGTAGTTCCTAGTCGATACTACTCCCGCGGCGCACTTCCAGTTGTTAGCCCTTTAGGACCATCAAGTCCATCCACCGGATGGAGACTCCATTAGGAAGTCGCCGACGTAAGCACGGGTAGGCCTGCAGTTGCTCTCCTGCTGGCGCGTCTCCAACCGGTCGCGTGGCCGGAAAAATGGCCCGCGACTGCGTTCGGAGTTGCTCCGTCGGCTGGGAATGGAAGACGGCCAACGTCCGGCTCGGCCTGAGTAGGCACCCCAATGCTGAACTCTCAGTCTCACGCCTTTGCTTACCGAATAACTACTGATATTACCCCTTAACGCCGTTGTCCTGATGAGCGATCATGGAACCCGTAGTTGCGGAGGTCTTCCGAATTGCGGTGCGGAGGCGCCTTCCAGATTGGCAATCAGAAAACGCAATAGCGCCTCGAGCAACTGAAGCAGCGTCACAGCCGGTGCCGGTCAGACGCATCAGTGGAGTCATGACCTCGCAGTGATCCCTTCATGTCCCGTAGATACTTCGTGCCTGTCGCTAAGAAACTCAACGAACTTCCGCGCGTAGCGATCGAGGTTTTCGAGCGACCCTCCTCCCAATAGAGGTGAACACATTTCGTACGCAATCGCGCCCTTGAATCCGCCCCGCTCGAGTGCGCTCAGGAATGCACCGTAATCGATGAAGCCTTCATCAATGGGAACTGCCTGAACTGTCGGCAAAATGGGTTGGAAATTAGTCAATTTCGTCTCGAGACGGTACCGAGGCCGCAGCTGGTAGTTGGCCATCGTTGTCAGCGCAGTGATGGGCCCCATCTTTTCCGCGGCCGTAACGATATCGACGCCGTGCAGGGCCGGAGCCCAAGCATCGAACGCCGCCCGGCAGTTGGGATGCGCTACTTCCTGGATCAGGTCGAACTGGCTCTCGTAACCCGCCGCGATGTCGTGATGGTTCTGAACGGCGATCGTAACTCCGAAATCCGCCGCGCGCTGTGCGCATTCCCGAAGCGATCTGACCAGCAGATTCCACTGCGCCAGATAAGCAGCCGCCGGATTCTCATAACCGGTGAAGACGCGCACCAGATTCCCGCCGAGATCTCGTGCGATGCGGACCAACTCCGTCACGTGCTGGATTTGAATCTCAGCGGTGGGGACCTCGCCGTGATCCAGATCGGCTGTGAAATTGGTGTATCCAGCGACGCAGACAGTGCGAACGTTGCGCGATTTCAGCTTGTCCCGCAAACGCGCGCGCGATTCGATGTCGTAATCGAGGACGGACAGGTGCGGCCGCTTGGCCATCAGCATCACTCCGTCGTAGCCTAGTGCCGCCGCCCGGTCGATGAATTCGTCCAAGGGTAGGAACGCATGTCCCCAGGTGCCGGAGTAACTCACGGAATGCAAGAGCGTCATAACTTCACAATGCCTCCACTACTCGATTTTGAACCTGGATGGACGAAGTCCAGCGCCTGCGGTTGATGCGTTCCCCGCTGGAACGCCGTCTTACCTGCGGCCCCTGCTTTCCTTCAAACGACCGCATCACGCCTTCCAGTCAACCGGCGGTCTTGACGGATAGAACGTGTCGTCCGTCAAATACAGAGCCAAGGCGATATCGATGATCGCATTCGTCCACCCGGTTTCCATGCAGTAAGCTGTCCAGGACGAATCGGCATTGGACCCGTAATACTCCCAGAGTGAGTAGTCGAATCCACGCATCCAGCCGCCGTCGATGGTGGGCTTCGATTCATCCTCCACTTGGATGCGGACGAGATAGTCCATCACCCGGTGAAAGACATCCAGATACACCTTGTCGGACGTCGCCTTGTAGGCCATCCACAGGTTCATGCTGGCAAAGCTGGTGGTATACAACTGATCGCTGATCGTCTCATTGGCATCGTAGGTCAATCCCAGATCGTTGCCGGAGACCTTGGAGCCGGTGTTGCTGCCATCTTCCTGAATCGCTCCACACGGAGCCAGGCGGGAGACCAGATAGTCTGCCTGCTTGCGAAGTGCCTCCGCGAACAGAGGATGCTTCGTATAGGCATAAGCCAGCGTGAGCGGCAGAAGGAAACGGGTCGCCTCTCCGCTGCGGCTGATGAGGAAGCGCGGAATGGTGGAGAAGCGCTCGATCATCTCCCGCACCAACGGGAGCGCCAGTTCAAGATAGGACTGGTCGCCGGTAGAGCCGTACGCATACAACCACGACGCGAGGAGCTGGCCGCGATCGTGCGGATGAGGGTACGGGTCGTCCTGAGCGCCGGCCAGTACAAGCCCGTTCTTGCCCCCCGTCTGGAATGCCTGTACCGAGGCCTTGACCGATAACAGTCCGCGGTGGAGCAGGATGGGCAATGCCGTATAGCGGTGGCCTGCGAAGCATCCTATCGTTGACCATGCGACGTCGTCCTGGTAGAGCGGTCCTGTTCGGCCTCTGGTGTTCCAAAGACCATAGCGCGTGTCGTCCCGGCCGAGCCGCTGGAAATCGAGAATCGAAAGCAGAAGGTTCTCTCCAACCCGGCGGTAGCGCTCGGTCCTGGCGAGTTTGCCATACAGTGAGAAAGCGAGACCCGACTCGAAGACGCAGTCCGCCCTCTCCGGCGAAAACATCTGCCCCTTGCCGTAAGGGATCCGGTTTCCGTTAATGTCGGGTTCTGAGATCCATTCGCTCACACCCAGCGCGCCGTCGGGGCGCAGCAGCGCTCCCGAACGTTCGAACCAGCGGATGTTCCGATCCAGGGCGCGGCGGTAGACAGTTCGTCTGTCCGCTATGCGTAGAGGGACGCGGAAGGCCCGTCTCGAGCCCGCTAGAGAGCACGTCCCCTTCACCTCAGTGGTTGCGGCGGCGCCGCTGGTCAACGGGATTTCGACGCGTCCAGACGCGCCGGCACGGGACTGCGACGCGTCGCCGGCCAGCGCGACAACGGCGCCCGCGCGAGTCTCAATCACCAATTTGTGTTCGGATCCCGGCAGCACCCAGACACGCGGCTCCGTGTAGGCGCGCAACGGGATGTAAGAGGCTTGGACGGCTGCGCGATCTTTGGCGGGGAGAAGCGCGAGAGTCAGGTCCATCAGGAATTGGCGCCAGTGGGCGGCCGGAGCGTATTCCCGCCGCCGGTATTCGCAGATGCTGGTTGTCGCCACCGCGAAGCGGCCATTGCCTCGCTCGCCCCACACCAATCCAGGCCAAACATGATTGGGCGCGGGCGTTTCGATCACGCGCTGCACGCCTTTGACCTCGCCGAACGACAGGACTCTTCGCAGCGCCAGGCCCTCGTCGGTCAGCGGCAGGCAGATCGAGTCATGCTCGTCCAATATCGTGCCGGCCTGCAGGTGGTTCAGTCCGGCATCCAGGGCGCTGGAGACGAAGAGGCGGGCAACGCCAGATTTCTGCGGCGTCGCGAGCGCGGGAGCGCCAGGAAAGTTAAGAGTGAACTCCGCGAACACGCCATGGCCGGCTTCGAGGAATGAATCGATCCGCGCCACCAGACGGTTCGATAGCTGCTTGTGGAACGGGTACTCCGGACAGGCGATCCAGAGAATAGAGAAGCGGCGCGCGTCTGCGTCCTCCGCCTCAGCCGGTGTCACGAGGTCCCATGCGATACCAAGTTCGTCGAAGATGGCGGTGATGTCGAGCGGCCTCTTCTCCTCTCTAACTACCAGGCACACGCGAGGCACCGGGCCATTCGCCGAAGTCACGGGATCCGCGGAGCCAACCGCAAGCGGTAACGATCCGATCAGAAAATTTCGCCGGTTCATACCGATTCCGCGCCGTTCCGCGAGCGGTGCTCGACTTCTTCAAGTGCAACGGCCGCCGCGCCGATCACGCCTCCGTAGCAGGCGATGTCAGACAGCGCAAGACGGAGCCGGCGCTTGTTCCAACCAATCACGAGTTGCGCCAGTTCTTCCTCCAGATCCTCCAACAGGAGCTGATTGCCTTCGGCGATTCCGCCCGAAAGTACGATCAGCTCGGGGTCCAGTACATGGACCAGCGTCGAAAGTCCGCGGGACAGGTAACCCGCATATTCTCGCATCGCGCTCCAGGCGGCAACATCGCCCGCCGACGCCGCTTTCGTGACCTGCTGCGCCGAGGCGAAGCCTTTTCCCGCGTAGCGCACAAGAGCCGCGGCGTTGGCGTAAACCTCCAGGCAACCTGTCTGTCCGCAGGTGCACGGCAAGCCGGGCCGCTCGATTCTGATGTGCCCGAAAGCATTCCCCAGAAAATGCGCACCCTGATTCAAACGCCCGCCCACATAGCAGCCGCCGCCGACGCCCGTACCAAGCGTCAGGCATAGGAAGTTGTCGACGGACTTGCCCAGACCAAAGCGTCTCTCGGCAACGGCCATTGCGTTGGCGTCATTCGCTACTGCGACCGGTAAGCCGGCGGCACGCTCCAGCTCTGAGCGGATTTCGGCGCCGGACCAGCCGGGCAGATTGCCGGTGGCAAAGATCACGTTGCCTTCGGATGGATTCACCCATCCCGCCGTGGCCACGCCGATGGCCGCGGGCACGACGCCGCGCTCGGCCGCGGCGCGGGCGCAGAGCGCCACGACCGAGTACAGATGTTGAAGCAACGCACTGCGGCCCGCCATCGCGGGTGTTTCCTGCGATCCCTGCCAGAGCAGGCTGCCATCCGACTTTGCGAGCGCGAACTTTGTGTTCGTGGCGCCGAGGTCCACCCCAATCGCGTAAGCGCCCTTGACTGTTTGCGAGACACGCTCGATCTCGGACAAGAATTTCCGGACGATGACGTCAGGCCGGGTGATGGCCGTACCGACGATTACCGCGTACGCGCCCGCCTGAATTGCCGACGCGGCCTGCTGAGGCGTTGCGATCCGTCCTTCGGCAATCACCGGCGTCTGGAGGGAACTCGCCAAATCGCGGACGAACTGGACGTCGAATTCACGAATATGCTCGGTTTCGGGCGTGTAGCCGCGAAGAGTGGTCAGAACGTAGTCAGCGCCAGCCTGTTGAGCCGCTCTTGCCTCTTCAAACGTGGCAATGTCCGCCAAGGCAGGAACCTTCAGTTCCGTTCGTATCCGCTGCAGCCGCTCGAACGCCCCCAGGCGCTGCCCCCTGCTCGTGCAATCGAGCGCGATTGCGTCAGCCCCGGCTTCCACCAACTCCCGGGCGGATTCGAAGGATGGCGTAATCAAGACTTTCCCATCGTTCTGTTTCCGCTTCGCGATACCGATGATCGGCACGCTCACGCCCTTTCGAATGGCCGCAATGTTGTCGGGACCGTCCGCCCGAATGCCGGCAGCTCCGCCCGCGACTGCTGCCTGCGCGAGCGCCGCTATGATACGCGAATCCCTCAACCCGCTGCCTTCCGGCGCCTGGCAGGAAACGATCAGCCTGCCGCGAAATCCGTCGTCGATCTGCTCCAGACGCTTCATATTCATGCCACCTTCGAGGAGAGCGCGCATAGGGCAACCGCGACCAGCAACATAAGGATTCCGAGCGCCATTGTGCGTATGATACTCCGCTCAACGGACTGCCACTCTCGAAGCAGGAAGCCCATCAAGTTAGCCGTCAGCAGTCCCATCGCAAGGCTCAACGGCCAGCCGATAGACGGTCCGATATCGCCGAGCATTGGAGTCGCCGCGCCATAGAGGAAAATGCTGGCTGCCCAGAGCACGCCCATGAGAACGCTGAGCGCCCAGGCCCTGTACGGCTGGTTCGAGAAGAAGAGCGGCCCGGAGCGATGCTTCCTCACCAGAATGAGGCAGTAGGCGATGTTAGGCAGCGATCCGGCCCCGAGCATCAGCAGCCAGATGCAGTTGGTCGATTGAAAAGTCGAGTATCCGAGTTGCCTTCCCATTTCGGCGACAGGCAGCGCCAACGAATACCCGATGTTGAATACGGCCGACATAATCCCGGCGCCAACAGCTAACAAGTAGCCAGTCCAACTCACGGGCCCGCCCGCGTCGGACCGCTGGTCCCTCCTGCGGCCGGCAGCCCCGCAGATCCAGACGCCGCACAGGAACGCGACCACCCCCAGGTACAGCAGAATCTGCTGCCGGGCGAAGTTGAATCTGCCGGACAGAGCCAGCGGAACCAGCGAGCCGAGGGCCGAACTCAGGCCGATCACGAGGGTGTTCGCGAGCGAGACGCCCAGCCGGCTCACGCTCTGTCCGAAGAAAATCGCGCCGAATCCCCAGGCGAACCCGAACAGAACGGCGCTGGTGACCGCGGACGGAGGCGACGCCGCAAACACTCGTGGAAAGTCGGGGACCGTCGTCTTCACCAGCAGGAACGGCGCCACGACGCAACTGGAAACGATGAAAACGAGCCAGATGTTTTCCCATTTCCAGCGGGGAATCAGCTTCATCGGCGTGGTGAACAAACCATTGCAGATTCCCGACATGAGCGCGTAGGCGAGTCCGAGTTGAAGCATGCGTGTTTCTGAATCCCCTTGACAGGGTACATCAGCCATGGTACAGATGTCTAGACCAAACATGCAGACGTCTAGACCAATTGGAGGCGCAATGGGAGCGCAGACCGCGGCTGAAAAGATTGTGGCGATTCGCATCGATAAGACGAGCCCCACCCCCGTCTACGCGCAAATCGCGGAGGCGCTCAGGGCGCTACTGGCTTCGGGCGCTGCGCCGGTCGGGACGCCGCTGCCGCCCGAACGTGTGCTGTGCGAGCAGTTCAGCGTAAGCAGAATGACGCTCCGGCAGGCCTACGACATCCTGGAACGGGATGGACTGCTGGAGTCGCACCGCGGGCGCGGCACGTTCGTAGCGCCCATCAAGATGCAGAAGAAGCAGCAGGAGATGCGGAGCTTCACGGAAGAGATTCGCGCCCGTGGTGGGACTCCGAGTTCTCAACTGCTTGCCTTCCGTACCGTGAAGCAGCACGGCGCGGCCAAGGATTTCTTTGGGCTTCCGGAGAGCGAGTTGCTGTTCGAGATCGAGCGGGTACGCTTCGCGGATGGCGCTCCGTTGGCACTGGAGTTGATTCACATCCCGCAGTATTTGTGTCCAAACCTGGACCGCTTCGATCTTGTCTCCCAGTCCCTCTATCGCCTGATGGAAGAGAACTATGGGCTGGATCTGGCCCGTTGCACAGAGGAGATTTCAGCTTCTCATCCGACAAAAAGCCAGCGGACGTTGCTACAGATTCCGCCGGCCGTGGCAGTACTCACAGTGAAGCGCCGAACTTACAGCGACAAAGAGACGCCGGTGGAATTGGCTATCACCACATTCAGAGGTGATCTCTACACGGCTATCGTGCACTCGCGCAGAAGCAGCAAGTAGGAGAGCGGAGACACATAAGGACGAGCCGGCGCCACGCTCGTTCAAGCATTTTTCGGGGTATTGGCGAGCTTTAGGAGTTAATTATGGCAAAAGCATTATTGGGGTTTGTTTTAGCGTTTTGCTGTTGCGCATCTGCCGCGTATGGGCAGACGGTGACAGCAACGCTCGTAGGAGACGTGAGTGACGTGTCCGGAGCGCTCGTTCCGGGCGCGCAGGTGCGTGTGACGGAAGAGAAGACCGGCGTGATGCGCTCCACTAAGAGCGACTCCGTAGGAGCGTACTCCTTGCCGTACCTTCCTCCGGGCAGTTACCGCATGGAACTGGAAAGTCCAGGCATGAAGAAAGTCTCCAGGTCCGGCGTCGAAGTCACCGGTGGAGCGACCGTGCGCGTGGATTTCCGGCTGGAGCCTGGAAACCTCACCGAGGTCGTGCAGGTAACCGCGGAGTCACCTGTTCTTCAAACCGAGCGTGGCGACATCAGCAAGACGTTCGACTCGAAGGCGGCAACCGAGTTGCCACTCATTGATCGCAACTATCAGGCGCTGGCGAGTCTGCTGCCGGGCGTGGGCGAGCCTGTTGACGAACTGTACCAGGAAGATCCCATGCAGAACACGTTCGTAAACGTCAACGGCCAGAGCTACACCGGGAACAACACCATGGTGGACGGCGTCGATAACCTGGATCCGCTGCTGGGTCTGACGATCTATATCCCCCCCGCGGAAGCCGTCGACGAAGTTAACATCACGACGAACAGCTACAGCGCGGAGTACGGCCGCTCAGGCGGCGCGGTCATCAATGTGCTGACCAAGAGCGGCACGAACCAGTTGCATGGCAGCCTGTTCGAATACAACCGGGTCACCGCCCTCCAGGCGCGCAACCTGTTCAACACGGTCGATCAGCCGAAGCCCAACTTGATCCGCAACGAGTTTGGTGGAACAGTGGGCGGCCCGATCCGGAAAGACAAGACGTTCTTCTTCGGAAGCTATCAAGGGCGGTATGTCCGGCAGGCGGCCACTCAGTCGGGAACGCTGCCTATCGACGCCTGGAGGCAGGGCAACCTTGGCTCTGACGTGGGCCTCACCACGCTTTACGACCCTGCCACCGGCAATTCGGACGGCACGGGCCGCCAGCCTTTCGCGGGCAATATCATCCCGGGCAACCGGATCAACCCGATCGCCGCCAAGATCCTGACTTATGTGCCTCAGCCCAACTTGTCAGGCACACAGAATAACCAGGACATGAACGTTCCTTCCACTTACGACGGCAATTCCATCGACGGCCGGGTAGACCACAACCTCAGCGACACGAGCAAACTATTCTTCAAATTCAACCAATCGCTATTCCACATCGTGAATAGCTCGCTGATGGGTCCGGAGATAGGGGACGGCATCATCGCGAACGATGCGACAACTACCGGGATCGTCGGCTACACACACGGCTTCAGTCCAACCCTGCTCTCGGAAGTGCGGGCCGGGTACAACCGTTACTGGGTGAAAGTAGACCCCGCGAATACGCTCACCAACCCGGATGCCGGCATTCAAGTCCCCGAGGCGAATGATACCAGCGGGCAGGGGCTGGCCCGGATCTACATTAACGGCATGAATGGCATCGGAGGCTCGACGAACTACCCGTTGCGCAATGCGGACAACCTGTTCTCGTTGAACAATAACTGGACCAAGATCCTGCCTAAGCACACCCTGAAATTCGGCGTAGAATTGGTCCGCATCAGGGCAGACCGGTTTCAACCGGAAGGGTTGGACTTCGGGCCCCGCGGGTTGTTCCAGTTCACGTCCTCGACGTCGGCGTTGAACGGGGGGCCGGCGGTCAACGATGAGTTCGGCGGCGCATTCGCATCGTTTCTGCTTGGTACTCCCGATGAATCGTCGCGAACTTACATGACAATCACTCCAACAAATCGGCAGACTCAGTTCGCCGGTTTCGTTCAGGATTCATGGCAGGTCTCCAGCAAGCTCACGTTGAATCTCGGCCTTCGCTACGACCTGTACACGGCCATGCAGCCGCGTTATCCGGGAGGGGCGTCCAACTACGATCCGGCCAATAACACGCTGCTCATAGCGGGCGTGGGCGGAGTCGGCCTCAATACGAATGTCGATACCCAAAAGAAGAACTTCGGGCCAAGGCTGGGATTTGCCTACAGACTCAATCCGAAATCGGTGATTCGCGGAGGTTACGGCATCAGCTACTGGGTAGGCAACTCCGGATTCAACGGCGGCTCTCTCTCCACCCAATTCCCGGTGATTTACAATATCCAGAACGGCGTGACGGGCGATTATATTCCGGCTGGAAGTCTCAACTCAATCCCGAGCGTCAGCCTGATCTCAGTCCCGAGCAACGGGATTCTCTCGCCAGCTCCGGATCAAGGGTACTTTACAATCCCGAAAGATTACAAAATTCCCCGCGTACATAGTTTCAACTTGACCCTCGAACGCGAAGTAATGCCGGGGATGACCGTGACGGCCGCGTATGTCGGATCTCTCGGACGCGACCTGCCGTATTACAAGGAACTGAATTACGCACTGCCGGGCGGCGGATCCGCGGGGCAGATGTTATTCCAGGAGTTCGGCCGCACTTCCAGCACCACCCAATTGGATAGTGGTCTCAGCAACAGCTACCACTCACTGCAGTTGAGCGCGAACAAGCGCTTCGCGCACGGCCTGAGCTTCACGACGGCGTACACCTGGAGCAAAGCCATGGATTATGGCAGCGACCAGGCGTGGTTTTACATCAACGCTTATTTGAACCGCAACTACGGTCCTGCCGATTTCGACCGCACGCATCAGGTAACGGTAAGCCATATCTATGAGCTGCCGTTCGGTAAAGGCCACACGTTCCTGCAGCACGGCGCGGCTGCGATGCTCCTCGGCGGCTGGCAGGTGAACGGCATCTTCCGGGCGCAAACCGGCACGCCGTTCTCCATGTTGACCGACCCGACGTCCTGCAATTGCCCCGGCAACAACGGGAACTTCGCCGATGCCATCAGCGCCGTCAAGTATCCCCACGGGCTTGGGCCGAACTCGCTTTGGTTCGATCCGTCCGCGTTCGCCGCGCCCGCCCCGAACATGTTTGGAAACGCCGGACGAAACCTCCTGCGCGGGCCCGGGTGGTGGAACTACGACGCATCCATCTTCCGCCGGTTCCCGATCAAAGAACGCGCCAAGATCGAGTTTCGTGCAGAGTTCAATAACCTGACGAATACGCCACATTGGGGCATGCCTGTAAACTCCATCAGCTCACCCAACGCCGGCGAGATCTTCTATGCGACCGGCCAGCGGCAAATACAATCGGCCGCGCGCATCACGTTCTGATTCAACGACGCCGGGCGGGACCGTCTCCCGCCCGGCCAATTCCGACGACTCACTCCCATGAGCTTCTTAACACGCCGAAGCTTTGTGCGCGCGAGCGGCGCCGCCGCTCTGGCGCCGGCTGCATTCTCATGCGCCGCCAGGACAGGCACTGATTCCAACGACCGCATTCGCGTCGCGTTGATTGGAGCGGGTGGCCGCGGCCGCGCCGATCTCACAGCGTTTCTCACGAATCCGGAAGCGGATTGTGCGGTGGTATGCGATGTCGATGACCGCCAGATCGCGGCGGGCTGCGACCTCGTCGAAAAGACGCGTGGCAAACGTCCGGATGCGGAGAAAGATTTCAGACGCGTCCTGGACCGCAAGGACGTCGATGCCTGTCTGATTGGCACGCCCGACCATTGGCACGCGCTACAGACCATTCTTGCGTGCCAGGCGGGCAAAGATGTTTACGTCGAAAAGCCGCTGGCGACAACCATCGGCGAGGGCCGCGCGATGGTGGAGGCCGCGCGGCGGTATCGCCGCGTGGTCCAGATGGGCACGCAGTGGCGCAACATGACCCATTGCCAGGAAGCGATCGAGTTCGTGCACTCGGGCAAACTCGGTCAGATCCGGCAAGTGCGGGCCTGGGCTTACATGGACTCGGTGGGAGGAATCGGCCGCCCGCCCGACCGCGATCCTCCGCCCGGTGTTGACTACGACATGTGGCTCGGCCCCGCGCCGAAGCGGCCATTCAACCCGAATCGATTTCATTCGAATTTCCGCTGGTTCTGGGACTATGCCGGCGGGTTGACGACCGACTGGGGCGTGCATCTGCTGAACGTGGCGCTTTGGGGCATGGGGCATGAGCCGCCCGGCACAATCTGCTCCGTGGGTCGTAAGTACCTGTCGGACGACAACACGGAGACGCCGGATGCGCAGGTGGTCGTTTACGAGTTTCCGGCGTATCAATTGATCTGGGATGCCCAGATGCGTGCCGGTCTGGGGCCAAACGGCCGGCCGCATGGAGTGACCTTCAGCGGGACCGAGGCCGCGCTGACCGTGGACAACCGGGGATGGGAAGTCGTTCCGGAACCGAGTAAGCCGGACCTGTCGATCAAGCGCAACACCAACTCGAAGGAGTTGAACGCCGACCCGACCAGGGCGCACGTAAGAGACTTCCTGGAGTGCGTGCGCACCAGACGCGATCCGTTGATGTCGATGGAGCCGAGTCATCTGGCCACCACGGTTGCACATCTCGGCAACATCGCCCTCCGCACGCAATCACGCCTGAGTTGGAATTCGCGGACGGAGAGCATTCAGGACAACCAGGCCGCGAGTTCCTTCCTCAGACGTGAGTACAGGGCGCACTGGGCCCTGCCGTCAAGCAACGGTTGAGTTTTTCCGCATTCATAAGGAGTTCATCGATGTCAGAAAACGTTGGAGCCTCGAGCCGCAGGCAGTTCATGAGGGGGCTTACTGTCGCCGGCGCGGCGTTGGGAATTGCGGGGCCGGCCATCGCGCGCGGCCGGGTGAGAGGCGCGAACGATCGCATCAACCTGGCCTTGATCGGCGCCGGCAGCCGAGGCACGTGGATCACCAAGAAGTTCGCGAAGATCGGCGCGGAAGAAAACGTCGCCCAGGTGGTTGCCGTTTGCGACGTCTATCAAAAGCGCGTCAACGAGAACAAGGCGCTCCACAACTGCGATGGCTACCTGGACTGGCGTGAGGTCATCCATCGCTCCGACGTGGATGCCGTGATCATCGCGACCCCCGATCACTGGCATGCCACCATCGCCCTGGCCGCGCTGGAGAGCGGCAAGGATGTCTACGTCGAGAAACCGATGTGCCACACCATCGACGAGGCCCGGCGCCTGGTGGAAAAGGTGCGGGCGACGAAGCGCGTGCTTCAGGTTGGTTCGCAGACGACTTCCGCTCCGCAGTGGTGGCGCGCCAAGCAGGCCATTGCCGACGGCGCCATCGGGCAGATGGTCATGAGCCAGGGTTCCTATCACCGCAACTCCACGGAGGGCGAATGGAACTGGCCGATCGATCCGGACGCCGGCCCGGGCGGCAAAGGCGAGAACTTCATCGACTGGAAAACGTGGCTCGGTCCCGCGCCAAAGCGGGCCTGGGACGCGGACAGGTACTTCCGCTTCCGGAAGTATTGGGATTACTCGGGCGGCATCGCGACCGACCTCTTCTTCCACGTCGCGGCGCCACTCAACGTCTGCTGGCCCGAGCCGCAATTCCCGTCGAAGGTCATGGCGGCGGGCGGTATCTGCGTGTTCAAGGACAGCCGCGAAGTTCCGGACACGTTCCATCTCATGGGCGAGTACGCGGCGGGACATTCCGTCGTGCTCTCCTCTTCGATGGCCAATTCGCAGCACATTCCGGGCCTGATTCGAGGGCATCTCGGCACCATCATCATGGTGGACCACGGCAAGTTCGAAGGCGTCACCGACCACATCACTTTGCGGCCCGAAAAAGCAACGATCGACGAGGCCTACAAGGCGAAGTTCGGCTCGCAGGAAAGTGCCTTCCCCGTTGAGCAGATCGACGTGGAGCGCACGCACTTTTCGAATTTCCTGAATTGCGTACGCACGCGCGAAAAGCCGCGCCTGGATGTTGAGACCGCGGCCCGGGCGCAGGTTCTCATTTCGATGGCCGTCCAATCTTATCGGGAAGGCCGCACGCTATATTTCAACGAAAAGACGTGGAAGGTCACCTCGAAATAGGTACGCATGCCATGAGGAATATGAACTGGAGATTACCGCTTGTCTGCCTGGCCTCCGGCCTGGTCTGGGGCGCCAGCCCCTTTGCCGGAAGATGGGATGTCACGCTGAAGTCCCCGTCGGGCGAATACCCGTCGTGGATCGAGTTCTCCGAGCAGGACGGGAAGCTCGCGGCGCAAATGACCGGCCGGTGGGGCAATGCGCGTCCGTTGCCCAAGCTCGAGGTTCGAGATTTCGAAATCGAATTCGTCTCGCCCAGGCGCGAAGAGGGCGGCAAGGAGGACATGGTCTTCCATGGCGCGTTCGCTGGCGGAAGGATCGCCGGAAGTGTGAACGGACCCGACGGAACTCAATGGAGTTGGACCGCCGTGCATGCTCCGAGTCTCGAACGGAAGTCTTCGCCGGGATGGGGCGATCCGGTCGCGCTGTTTGACGGTCGTGATATGGCGGAGTGGCGAATCCGCGACACCACTGGACCAAACGGCTGGAAGGTCGAGGCCGGCGCGCTGACCAACCATCCACGCAGTACCGATCTGGTGACCAATCGCCAGTTCGGCGACTTCAAGCTCCATGTCGAGTTCAACTGTCCTCCCGGCTGCAACAGCGGCGTCTATCTGCGCGGCCGCTATGAAGTGCAGATCGAAGACGACTCAATCAAGGAGCCGCCCAGCCATCACACAGGAGGCGTCTACGGATTCATAGCGCCATCGCCCGAACTGCCGCGCAGACCAGGCGAGTGGCAGTCCTTCGACATCACCCTTGTCGGACGCCGCGTCACCGTCGTGCAAAATGGCAAGACCATTATCGAGAACCGCGAGATCCCTGGTCTTACCGGCGGAGCGATCGACAGTCACGAAGAACTCCCGGGCCCGATCCTGCTGCAGGGCGACCACGGCTCTCTGTCTTTCCGCAACATCATTGTGACTCCGGCAAAGTAATGGCAATACAAAACAGGATATGGACTCTGGCAGCGCTCGCCGTTGCATTTGCCAGTGGCGTCTTCGCCGCCGACATACGAGTCGGTATTGTCGGCACCGATTCGTCGCATGCCGTCGCCTTCACGCAGATCCTCAATGATGCGGCTTCTCCCACACACGTGCCCGGCGCGAAGGTCGTAGCAGCGTACAAGGGGGGCAGCCCGGATCTGCCCAAAAGCTACGAGCGGGTGGACAAATTCGCCGAAGACCTAAGCGCCAAGTGGGGCGTCGAGATTGTGCCCGACATCCCCACACTGTGCTCGAAAGTGGATGTGGTGATCATCGGCAGCATCGATGGCCGTGCGCATCTTGAGCAGGTTCGCCAGGTCCTCGCCTCGCGCAAACCGATGTACATTGACAAGCCGCTGGCAGCGAGTCTCGAAGACGCTCGTGAGATCGCGCGCCTTGCGCAAGAGGCCGGAGTGCCTTGGTTCAGCAGTTCCAGCCTGCGCTTCAGCCCGCTCGCGGTAGATTCCAGATTCAGCGACGCCCGGGGCTACTTCGTTTGGGGGCCGGGCCCGCTCGAAGAACACCATCCCATCGAGCTGGTTTGGTATGGCATTCATTCGGCCGAGCTGTTGTTCACGTTGATGGGCCCCGGGTGCGAGGAAGTCACGCGGGCATTCACAGCGGATGCGGACGTCACAACTTGCCGTTGGAAGGACGGGCGCATCGGCACCATGCGTGGGAACCGCCCCTACAGCGAGTTCGGCGTGCTGGCGTTCCGGCCCGATGAAATCGTGCGGAGCGCTCCGAAGCCGGGCACCGGCTACCCGGAACTGATGCGCGAGGTTGTGAAGTTCTTCGAGACGCGCACGGCGCCGGTCGCGCCTGCGGAGACGCTCGAGATCTTCGCTTTCATGGACGCCGCTCAACGCAGCAAAGACTCTGGCGGAACGCCCCAGAAACTCCGGTGATGCGTGGGATGAATCGCAGGGCGTTCGTACGAAACCTCGGAGCCGTTGTCCTCGGGTCGGCCGCGAACGCGCCTAAGATACTCGCGAGCGTTCCTAAAATGAAGATCACGCGGATCCGCGCCTATGCGCCGCCGCATCCGAATCCACTCTTCAATCAAAGCGATCTGGTCGTGACAGCGGAAACAGATGCTGGCGTTACCGGCATCGGCGAAGGCGGCTCCAGGGATACGCTGCAGCAATGTGCCGGGCGGCTGATTGGCAGAGACCCGCACTTCATCGAGCGGCTGTGGCAAGATATGTCTCGCGCCTTCTTCTACCCGCCCGGACGGGAGAAGCTGCACGCCATCGGCGCGCTGGATCTGGCGCTGTGGGACATCAAGGGGAAAGTCCTCGGGCTACCCGTTCACGCAATCCTGGGAGGCCTGGTTCGTGACTTTTGCGAGTGCTACAACACCGGAGCCTCCCTCCCGGGAACTAGTCCGGAAATGAGCGTCAAAGAGCAGGCCAGGGCCGCGATCAAGGCAGGTTACCGGGCCTTCCGCATCGGCGCTGCCAATGCTCCTCCGAATACGATTTACGACACGCGCGAACGAATGAATCGGGTCCGGGAGGAGTGCGCTCAGGCTTGCGAAGGAGTCGGCAGAAATGGCGAGTGGATGATCGACTTTCACCAGCGCTTCGACCTGGCTGACGCCATCCGTGGATGCGATTTGATTCAGGAGTATGAGCCGTTATTTGTGGAAGACCCCGTGCGTGCCGAGGCGTTTCAGGAGGACCTTCCGAAGTTGCGGCGGCTGGTCAAGGTCCCGCTCGCGGCCGGCGAGGAGTGGGGCAACCGCTGGGATTTCAACCGCCTGGTTGAGCAGCATGATCTCGATTACGTACGCGCCACGCTGCCCAACGTTGGCGGGATCACCGAGATGATGAAGATCGCGGCGATTTGCGAAACGCATTTCGTTGGCATCGTCCCGCACTTCACGGGACCGGTCGCCACTGCCGCGTTAATCAATTGCCTCGGTACCTTTTCTGGCCCTCTCCTGATGGAGTACAACCGCGATCAGCAAATGTTGCCCTACATTCGAAACGGCGTTGATTTCAGAAAGGGCAAACTCTACCCAACCGGGCGACCGGGCTTGGGCGTGGAACTCGAGATGAAGGGGCTGAAGCTGGTTTGCGAAGTGACGCAACCCGTCTCGGATGGCGCCCGGACGTACTTTCGCACGGATGGTTCCATCACGAATTGGTGATGCGGCAGATCGACGCAGTATCGAGTTTGTGCGCCTTTCACCGCACTGAGGCGGACCTCTGAATGACGATGACTCCACTCCAACGATGGTTCATACGGACTCTATGTGTCGTAAGCGCAAGTCCGTTCGTTCCAGTTCAGTCCGCTGCTCAGCCAGCTCCGGCGTGCATGCCAGGCGGGCCGGCAGTCCCGGCGGCCGCCCTGCCGGCAACAGAGGATCCCCTGCGCAATGACTGGGGGCAACTGGCGCACTATCATGCCGCCAATATGCGGTTGCCGCCCTCCGCGGTTCATGACAGCAGGGTGGTCTTCATGGGCGATTCCATCACGGAGCGCTGGGCGCACGACGGCGGCTTCTTTCCGGGACGCCCGTACATCAACCGCGGGATCAAAGGGCAAACTACGCCCCAGATGCTTGTGCGCTTCCGGGCCGACGTGATTGCATTGCGGCCGAAGGTGGTTGTGATCCTCGCCGGAACCAATGACATCGCGGGGAACACGGGGCCCACAACCCTGGAGGCCATCGAGGACAACCTGACGTCGATGGCCGAGCTCGCCGAGGCGAATGGCATCCGGGTTGTGTTGGCCTCGGTTCTGCCGGTAGTCGATTATCCATGGCGGCCGTGCCTGAATCCTGCCGGCAAGATTGCGGCCTTGAATGCTTGGATCAGGGGCTACTGTTCGCGGCATGAACGGGTCTTCCTGGACTACTACTCAGCACTGGTCGATGAGAAGGGCAGGCTGAAGGCGGAGTTCACATTTGATGGGGTGCATCCCAATGAGGCCGGCTACAGAGTCATGGCGCCACTTGCTGATCAGGCGATCGGACAAGCGCTAAACTATGTGCGCACGCTCGGGCTGGTCGAAGAAGGGGGATAAGCGACTTGTCCAAGTCCTCAACCCCAGTCGCGGGCGTCATGAGAGTGTCGCAACCGGCCCCTTCGCGCTCGTTTCGCGCGGGTCGAAATTGTCCCTTTTGTCTCAGCATCGCTGGCGAAATCGGCGGAAACCATTACCCGGCGGGCCATTCCGGCCGATAAGGCTATTGGTGTCCCACTCATGAGTAGCTCCGCCTTACGCCCCCAAGCCCCCTGGGCACTCAGTCTCGTTCCTCCGTTTCCGGCCATAGCCCATCGCATTCTCGCGCTTGCCAGCAAAGAGCATGTTGGCGCGCACGAAGTGGGAGCAGTCATCAAGCTGGACCCGTCTTTTTCCGCCGAAGTGCTCAGCTTCGCCAACTCCGCGCTATTCGGTGCCCGGTGCAGGGTCACCAGCCTCACGCAGGCCGTTGCGCTGCTCGGCATGAACCGGGTGAAATCCATGGCGACCTTCGTCGCGGTCAACAATATGGTGCGTTCGTCTACACGCGCGCTCGCGCTGCGCAAAGTCTGGGTGCACAGCGTGGTCACGGCAATCCTTGCTGAGGAGGCCGCGCGCATCTCTCGTCTCGACAGCGAGTTCGCCTATACCGCAGGTCTCCTGCACAACCTGGGCATCCTGGGCCTGATGTCCGCCTATCCCGACGAGTACTGCCGGATGCTCGACGTATACACCGACTTCGGTTTCGAGCTGCTCCAGTCGGAACGCGACCTCTTCGACATCGACCACTGCGCGGCGGGCGCGTATCTCGCCCGGGATTGGAACTTCCCGGACAAACTCGCCGCCGCCATCGCCGCCCACCACGACGAGCCCGCTGCAGAAGATCGCAGCATCGGAAACATTATTAAGGTGAGTTGGCGCCTGACCGACACGCTCGGCTACGCCGCCTTTCCCCCCGCGCAAGATTGGGTCTTCGAAGACCTGGTCGCTTACTTCCCGCCGGCACCCAATTCCTGGCTGGCCCAATCGCCCGAGTCCGCGAAAGCCGAACTCGACACTCGGCTCGCCGCCTCTCCGCTGTAAGGGAGCGCGCAATAACAAGGTGTTCGGTTGAGCCGCGAAGGAGTACGGCCCTCGCACATTCGGCCCGGCGCAGCCCGTCCGGGAATGGTGATTGCAGGATTTGCCGCCCTCTCGGCCGCTCGATTTGATAACATTTTGTGGACATGCTCTTTACCGCTGCAATCCTCGGCATCTTTGTCTACGGCATGATCGCTGCCATGCTGGGCACGATCCTGCCGGACCTTTCCAAGAAGTACTCGCTTTCCCCAAAGCAAAACGGAAATATCGCGTTGATCCAGGCCATCGGCCTGATGATCGGTTCGTTCTCCAGCGGCCCACTGATGGACGTGTATGGCAAGCAGGTGGGCATGCTGCTCGGTCTTGCATTGGTCGCGCTGGCGCTGCTCTCTCTGCGCAGCGTCCGCGGTTACTCGCTGGTCGCCACGGCAATGTTGGTGCTCGGGTTGGGCGGTGGCGTGCTCGTCAGCGGTGCGAACGGATTGAACTCCGAAATCGCCGCGGGCCTGCAGACGAACACGAGTTCGATCTCGAATCTGCTGAATCTGTTCTTCGGACTGGGCGGGTTAGTCACGCCGCTGATCGCCGCGAACCTCTTCAAGAGCGACTCCAAGAAGCTTACTCTGTTCGCTGCCGTCTTGGCCGTGATTGCCTTAGCGGCCAGTGTCGTCGCGCCTTATCCGCCCGCTTCCGGCAAGGTCAGCTTCAATTTCAAGATGGCGACGGGCCTGCTTACCGACCCGCACCTGTTGCTGCCCGCCCTATTCCTGTTCCTGTACGTCGCCTGCGAAGTCGGCGTGTGGAACTGGCTCGCACGCCATCTCATCGCGCAAGGCGTCCCTGAGAAGCGCGCCATGACCATCCTCTCGCTCGGCTTTGCCCTGGGCCTGATTGTCGGCCGCGTCGGCATCTCGCGAGTTCTGCAGACCGTCGATCCCAAGACCGTTCTGATCGGCGCTTCCATTGCGATGGCCTTGACCACCTACCTGATGCTCCAAAGCAGCAACCCGACGGTTGCGTGGATTGCGATCTTCCTGGGCGGTCTCGCGATGGCCCCAGTCTTCCCGACAACGCTTGGCTATGTGAGCGACGCCTTCAAAGCGGCCGGCACGGAAGGCACGGCGCTCGGCATCGCCATTACGGCAGGCTGGGCGGGCATCGTCGCTTCCAGTCCCATCATCGGCGGCATCGCCGGAGACGATCCGAAGCGTCTCAAAAAGGCGCTTCTGCTCCTGCCTGCGGCTTCCGTCATCATGGCGGGGGTTGCCTTCGTGCTGCCCGCCACAGTGAAGTAAAGCCGTTTGGGTAGTGGGGCGGACCCCCGGGACATCTCCGGATGGCGGCCGACGCCCTCGTCGGCCCGGTTCCTGCCGTTCGACGTACGGGTGGGCGCGCGAGCGTTCACCCGTTCTTTGTTTCCACGAGGAACGTGACGGGGCCTTCATTCGTCAGCGACACGGACATCATGGCGCGGAACACGCCGGTTTGCGTCTTCACTCCGCGCTCCCGCGCCTTGGCCACGAAGTGCTCGTAGAGCAGGTTGGCCTGCTCCGGCGGAGCGGCCATGTCGAAACTCGGGCGTCGGCCCTTGCGCGTGTCACCGTAAAGCGTGAACTGCGAGACCACCAGCAGCGCGCCTCCGGTGTCCAGCAGGCTGAGGTTCATCTTCCCTTCGGCATCCTCAAAAACCCGCAGCCCCAGCAGCTTTTCGAGTAGCGCGTCGGCGTCCGCCGCGGTGTCTTCCTTGCGCACTCCAAGCAAGACCAGAAGCCCTGCGCCGATCGAGCCGGTGACGAGGCCCTCCACTTCGACGCGGGCCGACGAGACCCGCTGAATCAAAGCTCGCAAGTCATCTCCTTGCCTTGAGTGGAGCGGACGTCCACGTCCGCGCGGGCTCTCCAGAGCCCGCTCCGCACAAATCTGCGGGGCCTGGAGACCCGCCCCACACACGCGCTACGGCCGCGCCATGTACTTCTTGTAAAGCCGCGTGTGCCTGGTCTCCAGATCCACTTCGCGGCCGCGGATGAACAGCATCTTCACGTTCGTCTTCACCTCCAGCAGGTCGCCGTCGGTGACAACCAGGTCGGCCACCTTGCCCGCCTCGATCGAACCATAATCCTTGTCGATGCCCCAGATCTCGGCCGCGCTCAGCGTCACCGACCGCAGTGCCGCGTCGTAGGGCAAGCCGAACGGCACGCCTTGCGATGCCTGGTACGGCAGATTGCGCGCAAACTGCTCGTCGAACGTGCCGAAGCAGAACTTCACTCCGGCCTCGTTCAGCTTCGCCGGCAGCGTGTAAGGCTCATCGTAGGGGTCGTCTTCTTCATCCGTTTCAACCTGTGTGCGCCCTAGGATCACGGGAATCTTCTTCTTCGCGATCGCGTCCAGCGTTGCGCCTGGCTTGCGGATGCCGGCCAGCACAAGCTTCACGCTTTGCTTCTCCGCGAACTTGATCGCTTCCTTGATCTCCCTCTCGTGCGCGGCGAACGCCACCAGCGGGACCTTGCCTTCGAGCACCGGGATCATCGCCTCGAACTTCAGGTCCGCCTTGACCGCCACGCCGGCCTTCTTCGCAGTCCAATAAGCGCGGGCGTCGTCAAAGAAGCCGGTCAGCTCCTGCACCTGCACGTCGTGCTGCTGCTTTGCCTTGGCGTAGGTGTTGCCTCGCCGCGAGGAGGAAAAAGTCAGCGGGTCGAAGCTCACCGCCGAGATGGCGGGATAGCTCAGGTGCATGCCTCCCGCGCGCCGCACCTCCATCTCTTCCCACGTCCACCCCGCCAGGTGCGCGAGCGAAATCTGCCCGCCGATCACCTGTGCATTCGCGCCGTCCGAGCGCCGCTCGCCGGGCGTGGCGGGCAGTAGCGCGGTCATCGTGATTCCGTTCGCGCGCACCACGGCGATGTGCTCGCTCTCTGGGTTCATTGCAACGATAGGGCGCAATTGCGGATCGAACATGCCCAGCTCGCCCGTGTCGTTGCTCTCGCGGATCGAGCCGATCTCCGACAGCCCCACGGTCGAGCCGGAATTGATCATGCCCGGCCAGACATGCAGGCCCTTGCCCTCGACCACCTTGACCTTCGTCTTGGGAGCGGCGATCTTCGTGCCGACCTCAACGATCCGCCCATCCACAACCAGCACGCTGGCGTCGTCCAGTTTTGGACCCGACACCGGGTGTACGGTGACGTTCTTCAGCAGAAACGAACCGCCGCTGTCGGCCGGCGCGGCCACGGCCGCCAGCACCACGACAAAGGACAGACTCGCGAATAGAGCCTTATTCATCACGGCCTCCCGTGCGCGGCGCAGTGCCCTTCCCGCCTGGTTTGTCTCCCGGCTTTTCATTGGCCTTCTCGGTCGCTTTTTCCTTCTCCAGCAGGCCTTTCTTTTCCGCGTCTTTTCTCGCTCGCGCCGCCACATCGGCCTCGCGATCGAAATACTGAATACCGTCGATGAAGACCCGCTCCACCTTGCTGTACATCGAGAGCGGATCCTTGTCGTAGATCACCAGGTCGGCTTGCTTGCCCGCTTCAATCGAACCCACGTAGCGGTCGATCCCAAGCTGCTTCGCAGGATTGATCGTGATCAGTGCAAGCGCCTCGTCCTCGCTCAGACCGCCGTACTTCATCGTCTTGCCTGCCTCCGTGTTGAGGCGCGTGGAGAGATCGCCGTTGCCCACGTCGTCGGAGTTCAACGACGTCAGCACGCCTTTGCGCGTCAGTACCGCCGCGTTGTACGGGATTGCGTCGTAGGCCTCGATCTTGTAGCCCCACCAGTCACTGAAGGTGGAGGCGCCGGCGCCGTGCGCCTTGATCTCGTTGGCAACCTTATATCCTTCGAGAACGTGTTGCAGCGTCGCGATCTTGAATCCAAACTCGTCGGCGACCCGCAGCAGCATCAGTATCTCGTCGGCCCGGTAGCAGTGCGCATGGACCAGGCGCTTACCCTCCAGCACTTCAACCAGCGGTTCCAGCTTCAGATCTTTGCGCGGAGCCAGCAGGCTCTCGCCCTTCGCCCTGCGCGCCTCGTAATCCTTCCACGCCGCCTGATATTGTTTCGCCTCTGTGAACGCCTCGCGGATCACATCTTCCACGCCCATACGGGTGCCGGGATAGCGTGGCGCAAGGTTGCCGCCGAACGGGCTCTGCCCGCCCTGCCCCTGGCGCTTCGGGTTTTCGCCCAGCGCGAACTTGATGCCCGGCTTCGCTTCCTTCATGACCAGCCCGTCGGCGTCTTTGCCCCAGCGCATTTTCAGCACGACATTCAACCCGCCGATCGCGTTGGCCGAGCCGTGCAGCGCGTTCACGGTCGTCGTGCCTCCAGCCAGGTCGTGATAAATCGCCACGGATTCGGGGTTAATCACGTCCCGCATCGCCACCATGGAGGAGACCGAGACGCTGCCCTCATTGATCGAGTCCAGCGCGATGTGCGTGTGGCAATCGATGATACCCGGAATGATGTGCTTCCCGCTGGCGTCGATCACCTTCGCGCCCGCCGGGGTCAACACCTGGGCGCCGACCTCGGTGATCAAGCCATTCTGTATGACCACCGAGCCCTTCAGCGTGCCGTTCGTCACGGTGTGAATCGTCGCGTTCTGCAAGACGATCGCCTGCTGCGCGCAAGCCATGCCGCAAAGAGCGACGCACGCAACCGCGGCCGTCAGGAGTATTCGTGCCGCCTTCATTGCCCCACCTCCGTGGCGGGCGCACCGCTGCTGGGGCGCGGTGGAGTTGGCGCTTCGGGCGCGGGCAGGTATTTTTTGCCGTCAATAAAAACCATGGATACCTTTGCCTTGTCGTCGAACAGGTCGCCCTTGATGACCGTCAGATTCGCGATCTTGCCCTTTTCAATCGAGCCCAGACGTCCGGCCATGCCGTAGATCTCGGCCGCCGAAAGCGTCAAGGCGCGAATCGCATCAGCCGGTTTCAACCCGACGTCGATCGACTTCTTCAACGCCTTGACGACGTCCTTCGGCGCATCGAGCCCTTCCGAGGAAATCGCGAACGGTACGCCGGCTGCCGCCAGCGCGGCGGGCGTCGTCGGCGCTTTGTCGCGTAGCTGCAAAGTCCTCATGCTAGGGATCTCCTCCGGGTCGGAGTCCTTCTCCTTCGCCGGCCACTTCACGTTGAGGATCACCGGCACGCCCGCCTTCTTCAACTCGTCCGCCGTCGCGTACGCGGCGTGGCCGCCATAGAGCACGAACGGCGTTTTGAACTCGACGCCGAACCGCAGCGCCCGCTCGATCTGCACGCGGCTGGTCGCGGGCAGCAACAGGCGATGCGTCTCGAGCAGACCCTCCAGCGCGCGATCGTAAGCCGGCCGAGGATTCGTCACGGGATCCTTCGCATACGCCTCTTTCGCCAGCTTGTAATAGGCCGCGTCGATCCAGAGCTGCCGCATGTACGCCATCACGCCCATCAGCGAACCGGGGAAACTGGCAAACCCACGCGCCGCCTGGCTGGTGTACAACCCGGCCGACGGGTCGAGCACCATGTCCCCGCTGGTCTCGCCGCCAAGGTTAATCACCGCGCCGTGTCCCGCCAGGAGTCCTTGCTTGGGGAAAGTTACGGCCGTTGTGAACCCTGCGCTGCGAGCGCTCTCGATTTGTTTGTCCGACGGCTTCACCAGGTCCGCCGCCTTGACCCAGGTGAAGGCGTTCGGCCGGTCCTCGGGTCCGCGCACGCGCGGTTGCGGCGGCGGGGGAGTTTGCCCGGGCGTGACCGGCGCTGCGGGCGCCGCCGGAGTCGCCAGCGCGGCCAGTGTGGCAGGTCCCGCCGCCTCGGGAATGCCCCACGTACTCAGCGCGTCAATCAGGCCCGGATAGACATTCAGGCCGGCGCCGTCGATGATCGTGACGTCCGCCGGAATCGCGATGCCTTCGCCCACGGCCTCGATCAGGCCGTCTTTCATGAGCACTGTTCCGTGTTCGAGCACCGGCCCGCTGACCGTGAAAACACGCGCGCCGCGGATGGCCACATGAGACGGTGGAGCCGCCAGCACAAGGCCTGCCGCGGCGATGAATCCGAGCGTAAGAGAGAAGAGCCGTTTATTCATTGGGAAACTCCCTAGTTTAAACTGGTGGTTCAGCCATGCCAACTCGCAAACCCATCAGCTACAAAGATGCCGGAGTCAACATAGACGAGGCGAACCGCGCGGTTGGCTTTATCAAAGTCGCCGCGCGCAAGACCTTCACGCGCGGCGTGATGAGCGACATCGGCAGCTTCGGGGCCGGTTTCCGCCTTTCGGGTTACAAGCGTCCGGTGCTCATCTCTTCTGCGGATGGCGTCGGCACGAAGCTGAAGGTTGCCTTCCTGGCCAACAAACACGATACCGTTGGACAATGTCTGGTGAACCACTGCGTCAACGACATAGCCGTGCAGGGCGCCAAGCCGCTCTACTTCCTCGACTATTTCGCGGTTGGCAAGCTCGATGCCGATATTGCCGGCGCGGTGGTCGGCGGTCTGGGCAAGGCCTGTGAAGAGAACGGCTGCGCGCTCATCGGCGGCGAAACGGCCGAGATGCCTGGTATGTACAGCGATGGCGAGTATGACCTCGCCGGCTTCATCACCGGCTGCGTCGAGCAGTCGAAGTTGCTGACCGGCGCGAAGATCGTTCCCGGAGCTGTTCTGCTCGGCCTGCCTTCCACGGGCCTGCATACCAACGGCTACTCGCTCGCGCGCAAGCTGCTGTTCGATGTCGCGGGCTACACTGCGAAGACCTTCCTGCCCGAGCTGGACTGCACCGTGAGTGAGCAATTGCTCAAGGTTCATCGCAGCTATTTGAAGCCCATTCAGCGGCTCATGAAGGACAACTTGCTGCTGGGCGCGGCCCACATCACCGGAGGCGGCATCACCGACAACACGCCGCGCATCCTGCCGCCGGGTGTCGCCGTGGAAATCAAGCTCGGCTCCTGGCCCATCTTGCCCGTTTTCGAACTCCTGCGGCGTCTGGGCAACGTGCCGGACGATGACTATCGCCGCACCTTCAACCTCGGTATAGGCATGATCCTGGTCGTCCCCGAGAAGAGGGCGGTCAAGGCCAGGAAGGCGCTCGACCGGATGAAGGAACCCTGGCACGAGATCGGCCGCGCAATTCGCCAGCCGCGCGGCAGGAAGGACCGGGTCATCTACAAGTGAAGCGCATCGCCATCCTGGTCTCGGGCCGTGGCTCGAACTTCGAAGCCATCGCACGAAACATCATTGCGGGCCGCCTGGAGGCGCAGATCGCTTGCGTGCTCTCGAACCAGCCTGAGGCAAAGGCGCTCGACACCGCCCGCTCATTGGGGTTGAATGCGATTTGGCTGCCGTCGAAAGGCATTGATACGGACGTCTATGCCGGGATGGTCTGCGAGGCGCTCGGTCCGTTGAACGTCGATCTGATCTGCCTGGCCGGTTTCATGCGCCGTGTCGGTAAGCCTCTGCTCGACAAGTATGGGATGCGTATCCTGAACATCCACCCGTCGCTGCTCCCGTCGTTCCCCGGTCTGCACGTCCAGCAGCAGGCGCTCGACTACGGCGTAAAGTTCTCCGGCTGCACCGTTCACTTCGTCGATTCGGGTCTCGACACGGGGCCGATCGTCGCCCAGGCTGCCGTGCCGATCCTCGATTCCGATGATGAGGATACTCTCTCCGCGCGCATTCTGGTGGAGGAGCATCGTATTTACAGCGAGGCCATCGCGCTCGTGCTCAGCGGCCGCTTCAGCATTGTCGGTCGCCGCGTCGTCCCTGGGAACGCCGATCTCCAGATCGGCATTCTGGAACACCAATAGAGCGGAGCCACAACCCTGAAACGGAGCCGCGACCGTCATGGAGCGGTTGTATGAATGGTTTCCATTCTTGTTTGAAAGGCCTGCCAGCAAGGGGCTTGCGTATACCACCGCTCACGCGAAAGTCATCCGGCTCCTCTTGCCGGATCTGTCTGATCTCGCGCTTGTGGCGCACGCTTCAGCGTGCCGTGGTGGCATTTATGCCACCATTGGCCGGACGGCGGGATGAATCCCGCCGCGGCACGCTGAAGCGTGCGCCACAAGCGCTGCGTCGAAACTCGTCCGACTTTCATCCACATGGGTGGCCAGACGGGCCATGGCGACTCCCTCACGGTCGCGGCTCCGTTCCAGCAAGCGAGCCCGCTCTACTGTTCGTCCTGCGGCACAGGCGCGTCCGCCGCGCCAACGGGCACGTGGAACACCTGAAGATCGGGTGCCTGCAATACCTCTGCCGGCGACTCTCCGCGACTTCCCTTGTCGAGCAGGAATAGCGAGCCTCCCGCGATCAGGTCCATGCGAGTGGGCCGGAAATCAAGCTGCACCGCGGCTTTTTGCTCGCTTGAGCCGAGCTCGAACGCGATCACCTGCCGGCTGCCCGCATCCGCCACATAGAGCTGTTTCCCGTCCGGCGATAGCGCGATCCCCGCCGGGTCCTTGATGCCGTTGCCCGCCGCCACGATGGTTCGCAGCGTCAGGCCGGTCGTCCAATTGCTCAATGCATACACCTCGGCTCTTCCGCGGTCCGCGATGTAGAGCGTTCCATCGGAGAGGAACATCGCCCCCGGCCGGCTCAGCGTGAGCAGCGTTTGGGCCGCTCCGCCCACGGGTATTACGACTAGATTGGCGCCCTCGCGCTCCAGGAATGTGGCAAACACATAACGCGCCTCCGGATCGAGAGCCAGAGACGCGGGCGCACTTGGAAACTGGCTCATGTCGAAGCGGCCTGCGGGAGCCGGATCCGACTGTGCGTTTTTCCAGAAAAAGAGCTTCGCCTGCGCGGCGTCGTAGATGGCCAGTGCGTTCGAATCCTGGCTCCAAATGGCCCGGTCCACGCTGATCCGGTCTTCAATCCGGTCATCCGTCAGATCGCGCCAGACCGGCATCTGCGTCTGGACCCGGCGAATGACCGAAATCCTGTCGTCCCTTACCACCAGTGCCGTGCGGCCGTCCGGCGCCGCGAGGGCATACTGCACGTCGCTCACACTGGCATCGCCGGCATGCGCCGAGCCCGAGTCGCCCACCAGCGGGCGGATGCTCGCCGTGGCATCGTCCACCAGCACCCCGCTTACCGGCGAGCTGGCGCTTGAGCCATCATTGGCGGACAGGAACAGGGATAGGGTAAGGGCGCAGTATATCGTCCGTTGCAGCAACCGTGTGAACCTCTCCTCGCCCGCACGGATCCTGATTTCCCAGAACTACTCGAAGGATCTATCGGCAGCAAAGCCAGTCGTCAGGCCTGCTCCACATGCGGGTTCTTTCCGTGTTGGATGCGGAAAGGCCGTCCGCGATTCACAATCGAGAGCCGGGCCGCCTGAATCACCAGTTCATTGAAGCGGCTATTGGCCGGCGTCGCCATCGGGCCATTCTCGTCCCATTTGCTGAGCAGCGCCTGCCGCTCTTCCAGCGCACGATCGTCCTGGCCGAGCTCCAGCGCCCGCTCGACAATCCAGGCCACCGACCGGTAGCCGTAGCCGGAAGGCGTCAAGCCCTCGCCGCCCAGATCCAGGTATTGGAAATAGTCCGTCGAGGGTTCGGCGTAAGTCGTTGAGCCCGCTCCTGCCGGAGCTTCCGTGTAGCAATACGATAGACCGCGGTACTGGTCGGAATGCTGCAGCCACGCGCCCCGGTCGCCGCCCGAGCAATACATAGTCAAGCCCTGCGTATTGCTGCCCGGCGCGCCGTCCGGGAAGCCGAGGGCGTTCTGCACATTCAGGCAGGCCCCGTTGTCCCAGATCACTCGCGCATCGGTCCACAGCCAGCCTTCCTTGCCGTTCGGGAATTGGTCTTTCAGGCCGTACACGCTGACCTCCACCGGCAGCAGTCCGGTAATGAAATGAACCAGATCCACGTAGTGGCAGCCGACGTAAGTGAACGCGTCGCTCGACTCGCAGGTGAACCAGTTCTGGAAGTTCGAGTGGCGGTAATACCACTTTTCGAGCAGACACGCCGTACCCAGTTTGAATTCGCCGAAGGCTCCAGCCCGGTAACGCTGGCGGGCCAGCAGGCTCCGGTCGTCGAAGCGCTTGTGATACTCCACGCCGACGAGGAGGCCACGCTCGTGCGCCTCTTTTTCGATCAGCGCCGACTGTTCCACATTCAGCACCAGCGGCTTCACGCAAAGCACGTTCTGGTCGTGCTGGAGCGCAGTCATGACCGCCTCGAAATGGAGCGGGTCGGGCAATGCCACAACCACGAGTTGGCGTTTAGGCAGCGCGGCCATGACGTCGGCGTATGGCTCCAGCCTTGGTACGAAGCTTCGCTCCGGAAACGCCAGCCGCATCTGCGGATTGGCCGCCAGCTTTTCAAGCGCCTCCGCTCTTCGCTCGCAGACTTCGATGCTGCCGATGCGCCCCAGGCGCTGTAATTGGAATAGCGAAGGCAGAATCTGATCGCTGGCAATCATGCCTCCGCCGATGAGAACAACTTGCATAGTTAGTGTCCTGTCCCGCCCTCTTGGAACGCCGATCTCCGGATCGGCCCGCCTGGGATCGCCGATCTCCAGATCGGCCCGCCTGGGATCGCCGATCTCCAGATCGGCTCCGGCGCCCATACTTCTTACCGCGCCGCTAGCGCTTCAGCGAAGCTCTCTTCGAGCACCTGGCAGCCCTCGCGGACTGCCTCTTCTGTAATGCACAGCGGCGGACAGATCTTGATCGTGCAGCCCTGCGGCCCGACCGGCGAGAACATCAACAGTCCCTTCGCCACCGAGCGCCAGACAATGTCATGCGCCAGCGCGCCGTCCGGTTCCTTGGTGCCCGGCTTGACGCAGGCCAGTCCGGCGACCAGTCCCTTGCCAGCCAGGAATCCCGCCTGCGGGAAGCGTTGTTGAATCGCTGCTAGCTGAGAATGCATAAAGTTACCGATAACTTTTGCATTATTTGCCAGGTTTTCGCGCAAAATAACGTCGATGCTCGCAAGCGCCGCCGCTACGCAGACGGGATTCCCGCTATGCGTGGACGAAGCCGAACCCGGGGCCGGCAGGTCCATCAAGTCCGGGCGTCCCGCCACGGCGGCGATCGGGAGCGAACTGGAAATGCCCTTGCCCCACGTCGTCAGATCGGGCACGACACCGTCGAAGTGCTCATAGCCCCACATCGTCCCGGTCCGGCCGAAACCAGCCTGTACTTCATCGAGCACCAGCAAGGCGCCGTGGCGGTCGCACCAGGCTCTCAGGGCTTTCATATACTCGACCGGCGCAAACGCCGCCGTGCCACCCTGATAGGTTTCCATGATGACCCCGCAAACGTCGTCCGCGGCTACGCCCTTGGCCGCAAGCTCGGTCTCGAAGTGCTCAAAGCTCGTGTCCTCTGTCCAGAAGCCGTCCGGGAAGGGTACCTGCACGAAACCAGGATCGAGGTTGACGATCCAATCCTTCAGCGCCGGGATCCCGCCTGCCTGCTGAGATCCGAGCGTCCGGCCGTGGAAGGCCTTCTCGTATGAGACGATGACGCTCTTACGCGGCCCGGCACTCTTCACCCCATGCTCCCTCGCCACTTTGACGGCGAACTCGACCGTCTCCGAACCAGTGGTCAGCAGGAAGATCTTCTTCAAGGGCTCCGGAGTCAGGCTTGCCAACTTTTCGCACAGCTCCGCCCGCAGTTCGCTGGGGAAACAGTAGTTGGTGAGGAGGGGGTGCTGGGCCTGAGCGGCAATGGCATCGGCGACTTCCTTCCGCCCATGCCCTGCATTGGCAATCAATACGCCAGACGACCAGTCGAGCCACTGGTTGCCCCAACGGTCCCATACCTGGAACCCCTCGGCGCGGTCCCAAACAACTGGCGGCTGCCCGCCCATCGCGCGCAGCTCGTACTTGTCGAGCTTTTCGAGAATCGGGAGCGATTCGGGCACGGGGAAATCCGTGACCATACGGCGGAATTTGGTCTCGATTCGCGGAGAAACCGGGATGTGAAGTGCATCGGAAGTCTGCATGGCTTTATCATCCCTCAATCGCGGGTCCAAGATGGAACGCTACCCCTCGGAGGGACAGCAATCCGCCCTTGCGGCACTCGAATCAGGGACGCTGGCAACGCGGGCAGAAGTGCGTGCCGCGCTGGGCCACGACAATGCGGCGGATCGGCGTCGCACAGTTCAGGCACGGCTCGCCCTCCCGTCCATAGACGCGGTGAGAGGTCTGAAACCATCCGCGTCGGCCTTCTGCGTCTACATAGTCGGAGATCGACGAGCCCCCTGCGGCAAGCGCTTCAGCGAGTACCTCGTCAACGGCTTGATGCAATCGCAACAGGCGCGTCCGGCTCAGCCGCGCAGCGACGGCAAGCGGGTGAATCCGCGCACGATGCAAAGCTTCGTCGACATAAATGTTGCCCAGCCCGCACACGATCCGCTGGTTCAACAGGAGCGGTTTCAGGCTGGCCCGGCGCCCTTGCAGGCGCACGACGAACTCCGTTGCGCCCAGGCCCAGCGCGTCCGGTCCCAGGCGAGCCACATCGGCGGGGAAATCCCGGCTCCACAGCAGACGCCCGAACTGGCGTACGTCCTCGAACACCAGGGTATGACCGCTGTCGAGTTCGATCTCCGCGCGGGTCCATGCCGTGTGTCCGCCGTCCACCAGCAGCTTGCCCGTCATTCTCAGATGGATCGTCATCCAGCCCGCATCCAAAGGAAAAACCAGGTACTTGCCTTTGCGCTCCAGGTCGAGAATGCGTCGCCCCGTGAGACCTTCTGTCATCGCGCCGGGCGAGCCTCCCGCGGCGAGAGCGGAAAAGTAGCGTACGCTCTCGATCCTGCGCCCGGCCAGGTGGGGCGCGAGCGTCCGGCGCACTGTTTCGACTTCAGGAAGTTCAGGCACTTTTTCCGACCTTTCCACAACACACCGAAACAGCACCGCTGCCCTGGTCCGGCAGGGCAAAACGGGCGGGGCTGCCCGTTTTCTACCCGTAAATGATTGATTCTACGTTAAAAAACGGGTACCCTCTACCCGTTTTGTCCCTCTCGCAAGAGGCCGATCGGCCAGCGGCGCACCATCCGGCAACGCCGATTCTAGTCCACGTCCACCAGGACGTCGTCGCCTTTAATCACGACCTCGTAGCGCCGCAGCTTGATGCCGGGATTATAGTCCAACTCGCCCTTTTCCACGCTGAATTCCCAGGCATGCCAGGGACAAACGATACAACCGTCGACCAGGTTGCCTTGTCCCAGCGGGCCGTTACGGTGGGGACACAGGCCAAGGAACGCATGGATCGTTCCTTTCTCGTTGCAGACCGCCACTGTCGTTCCGCCCGCTTCCCGTTGAAGCAGCCTGCCTTCGGGCAATTCGTCTAGAGTTGCGATGCGAATGAATGCCACAGTATGAACTATCGTGCCACGCCGGCCCTTGAACCTGTAAATGGGACGCGGCGGCTCAGGTTCAGGAAGCGGTCATTCGCATGGATAGAATTGGATCAGATGGATACCCTGAATCCGCCGCGGCGCGCCGCCTTCCTGGACCGCGACGGCGTGCTCAACCGGAAGATGCCCGAGGGGCAATATGTGACGTCGCCGGAGGAATTTGAGCTGCTTCCAGGCGCCATCCCAGGCCTCCAATTGCTTGCCGCCAGAGGTTACCGGCTGATCGTCGTCACCAATCAGCGCGGCGTGGCTCGTCGGAAACTGACGCTGGACAGCCTGTCGGCCATCCACCGCAAAATGGAGCGCCTCCTGGCCGCGAATGGGGTGGCTTTGGACGCGATCTACTTCTGCCCGCATGGCTCAGGCGAGTGCGATTGCCGGAAACCGCAGCCAGGGCTGCTGCTGCGCGCATTCGAGGGTTTTCCAGGCCTCATGCCTGGGGAAAGCGTGCTTTTCGGCGATTCCGAGTCCGATGTCGAGGCAGCGCGGCGTGCCGGCGTGCCGGCCGTCAGGATGACTGCCAACGGATCCCTCGAAGCGGCCGTCCGCGCCTGGCTCTTAGCTGGTGCTCCTGCGGACGACCAGGTCTAGGCGCCATCTCTTCAGCTAAGCCAAGCCCCAGCAAGGACTTCCATCGCATCTGCCGAACTTGACCTTTGCCCTTCCGGATACGGATTCGCGCACGAATCGCCGGCCCCCTTCAAATAAATCTCGTCCGGACTCTCATGGAATAGCTAAAAGGGCCGATTGTCAACCTGAAAGGACCGGCCCTCGTGGCGTTGCCGTCGGCGGGAGGCGGACTTCTAGCGATGCTCACTCGAATACTCTGCCTGCTTGCGTGTCTCGGCGTGGATCTGCTCAGCGCCTCATCTCCCTCCTCAATAGGAACGGAACCGGTTCCTCGCCCCGTCTGGTTTGAAGAGAACTCCGGGCAGGCGCCCGGCGACGTCGCGTTCCTTGGCCGGGGATTCGGCGTTCCTTTGGTTGTCTTCAAGAATGGCGTGCTGGGACTGGGCTCTGACGGCGGCGTAGTCCGGTTAGAGCCGGAACGCAGTTCCGCCCTGGCCACCGTTTACGGAGAAGCGCCCACCGGGGCCACTACCCGATCCTACGCGCCGAGCGGCCTCAGCGTGTCTAGGCACTACTCCCGGATCCGCGTCTCCAGCCTGTGGCCGGGCGCGGATCTGTTCTATCGCATCAGTGGCGGGAGGCTGGAGCTGGGATTGGATCTGGTAGCGGGACAGACCTCGACCATCCCGTCACTTCGCTGGCGGGGCGCTAAGGTGAGCCTGGACAGCCAAGGGCTCGCCCATGTGTCGGCTCGCGGGCTGCGGTTTGCACTGCGCGCGCCATCGGCGTTTCAGCCGGACGGCGCGGCTGAGCGTCATGCGGTAGATGTGCGCTATCAACTGGACCGCGCCGGCCGCATGCGCTTTCGGGTACAGGGCGCGGATCCCGCGCTCCCGCTGAATATCGACCCGGTCTTCGATTTCTCGACGTATATCGGCGGTGCGCAGGCGGACTCGATCGCCGCGATCGCCTTGGGGCCGGACGGAAGTATCTACCTGACGGGTCAATCGGCATCCACCAATCTCTTTGGGATTAACACTGGAATACCCGCCGGCTCCGGCAAGGTGCTGATCACCCGGCTTGCACCCGGAGGTGTGGGCGTCGTTTATGCGGCGCTGATTGGCGGCTCAGGCAGCGACCAGGGTGCCGGGATCGCAGTGGACGCGAGCGGCGCGGCATATGTGACCGGCTACTCCAATTCCGCTAACTTCCCGACCACCAGCGGCGCATTTAAGTCTCCCGCGGCGCAGGATTGGAATGCGATTGCACTCAAACTGGATGCGTCCGGCGCTCTCGTCTACTCCGTGATTCTCGGCGGGTCCGGGCCGGACTGGGGTTCGGCGATTGCAGTGGACAATGCAGGCCACGCGGTTATAACCGGACAGACGATTTCCACCGATTACCCGGTAACCGCGCAAGCCTATCAGAAACTGTTCGGCGGTTCCCAGGATTGTTTCGCCACTATGCTCTCGGCCGACGGCACGAGCCTGGTGTTTTCGACTTTCTTGGGGGGAAGCGACTTGGATAGCTGCCGCGCCGTCGCCCTGAGTCCCTCCGGAACGATCACTTTGGCCGGGTCGACTCGATCCTCCAATTTCCCAGTGCTCGGGGCCTTTCAAGCCAGCTCCGCGGGTTTCCTCGACGGGTTTGTCACGCAGATGAATAGTACTGGATCGGCGCTCCTTAGCTCCTCCTATCTGGGAGGCATCGGAGAGGACCAGATATCCTCACTGGCTCTCGACAGCAGCGGCTATGTGTACGTCGCCGGCACGACCAGCACTCAGACCGCTTTCCCTGGAACTGGCGCTGGTGTGGTCACGCAGAATGGTGGCGGCAGCAACAGCTTTGCGTGCAAAATCGCCCCATCGCTCGTCTCCTTGAACTGGTGTTCGGTCGTCGGTGGATCCGGAGATGACTTCGCGAATACAATGGCGCTCCTGCCCAGTGGCAAAATCGTCGTTGCCGGACAGACCACTTCAGCCAACCTGCCCGTGGTGAACGCTATCCAATCCGTCTTCCAGGGGACGAGTGACGGCTGGTTCGCCGTGCTCAATGCCTCTGGGAGCCCGTGGGAGACGGTAAGCTATACGGGCGGTTCCGCATCGAATGCGGTGAATGCCGCCGTCGCTTTCCAGGACCGCATTCTGCTGGCAGGCAGCACCACTGCACTAAACCTCCCGGTAACGACCGGAGCCCTCCAGCCGACTTCCGGCGGAGATGGCGACGGATTCCTGCAGGAGATCGCCATTGGCAACGGAATCATATTGAACGGGCTGTACCCAATGAGCGGGACCGGTCCGTTGCACAACCTGAGTCTGGTAGTTACCGACCCTTCAGGAGGGCAGACGATCCAGACGGTTCAGGTGAATGTGAGCAATCCAGTTTCCACTTCGAATGCCTGTGTTGTGACGTTCACTGTTGCTTCAAATACGCTATCCCTCACCAACGATGCGGGCTCCGCGCCTGCTGGGAGCGCGACGGTCGGATCCAACACCACCCTGCAGAACTCCCAATGTTCGGTTTCCGCCAGCACCTCGACGCTGTCCGTAACAGGCAACTCTGTCAGTCTCCATCTCAGCCTGACCTACAAGTCGGCATTTGCCTCCCTCGGAGCGGGGCCCACGAAATACGTGAGCGTCTCGGCCGTGGACACTCAGGGAAAAACGCTCTCGGCGCCGCAAGCTGCAACTTGGACGCTCAGCGCCCAACAGCCTCCAACCATCGTCTCGCTGAGTCCCGTGTCGGGCCAGGGCGCCTCCGCGACTTTCGTTCTCACGGTTTCCGATCCGGCTGGCGCGAACGATCTGGCTACTGTTCAATTCCTGGTTGGCTCATCGACGAGCCTGGCGAATGCCTGTGCCGTTGCCTACATTGCTCAACAGAACCAGTTTGCCCTTTCGAGCGACGCCGGCACCAGCTACGTGGGTGCTCTCGCCCCTGGCCAGGCCTCCACAGTTTCAAACTCACAATGCACTCTCAGCGGAGCCGGCTCTTCGGTCCAGCTCTCAGGCAAGAACCTCGTGATGACCGTCAGTCTCCAATTCAATACCGCCTTTGCAGGTCTCGGCGGCGGAGCGACAAAGACCACTTACGCGTTGCCGCTTACCGCGTCCGGACTGGGGCCGGTGGCCGGGATGACTGTGGTCGGGACGTGGACTGTTCCTCCACCGGCGCAAGACGGGCCTCCCACCGTCGGGTCGATAACACCCGCGAACGGGCAGGGGGCCGCGCAGTCATTCACGCTGGTCGTCTCGGACCCGCTCGGCGCTAGCGATTTGGCCACGGTACAACTGCTCTTTGGATCTTCAACCGCCCCTGGCAACGCCTGTTCTCTTACTTACCTCGCCCAGCAAAAAGTGTTTGCCCTCTTAAACGACGCTGGTACAGGCTACGCTGGGACGCTTGCTCCAGGGCAGGCGACGACCGTTGCCAATTCGCAATGTACCTTCAGCGGTAGCGGCTCGTCGGTCACACTCTCCGGCAATACGCTGACGATGATTGCGAGCCTCCAATTCAACACGTCATTCGCCGGTCTCGGCACCAGTGCGACCAAGAACATCTATGCCGATCCGGTCAATTCTGCGGGGCAGGGTCCAACTGCGGGCTATGTTCAGGTAGGAACCTGGACGGTCCCACAAACCATCGTGACGGGGCCAGTGGTCCCGGTGTCGCTTGCCCCGGCCTCGGGGCAGGGGATGTCGCAAGCGTTTACCCTGGTGGTCAGCGATATCGCAGGTGCGTCTGACTTGGCGTCTGTGCATCTGATTGTCTCTGGACCGCCTACTCTCACTAACGCGTGCTGGATTACCTATTCCGCTCAAAACCAATCCGTCGGGTTGGCCAATGACGCGGCAAGCGGCTATGTCGGGTATGTCAAGCCAGGACAATCGACGAGTTACTCAAACTCGCAGTGCACTCTGAGCGGAACCGGCACCTCGGTCCAACTCTCCGGTACGCTGCTGACCCTGACCGTCAATCTTCAGTTCAATGCCGCCTTCGCGAAGATCGGCAATGGCTCGATCAAGACTCTTTATGGTTTCCCGGTCAGTGTCGGTGGTAAGTCGCCCGCCGGGCTTGTACCCATGGGGACCTGGACACTCAGTCAACCCACAAGCAACCCTCCAGCCGTGGTCTCAGTAACACCGTCCTCCGGACAGGGCTCTTCCCAGGCGTTCGCCTTAGTAGTGTCGGATCCATTGGGGGCAAGCGATCTGGCCACTGTCCAACTCTCTTTGAATACATCCACAGCGACATCAGGCGCATGCATAGTCACTTATACAGCGCAGCAGGGATCTCTTGGGCTCACCAACGATGCAGGGACGGGATACGCCGGCTATGTCACTCCAGGGCAGGCGGCAACCGTATCGAATTCGCAATGCACGCTAAACGGCAGCGGATCTTCCATCCAGACGTCGGGCAATTCGCTCACGATGACGGTCAATCTGCAATTCGCGAGCGCATTCGCAAGTTTAGGCGGGAGCGCGGTGAAGACCATTTACGCACTGCCTGTCAACGCGGCCGGACAGGGCCCCGCGGGTGGCTTGGCTTCATTCGGAACGTGGACCATTCCACAAACGACGCCGCTGCCGCCCAGTGTGGGCAGCCTGACCCCATCATCTGGTCAAGGGGCCTCACAATCGTTTGTCCTCACGGTGTCCGACGCGGCCGGCGCAAACGATCTCGCTTCCGTACAACTCCATTTCGGCTCGTCCACCGCACTGGCTGCCGCGTGTTCGGTGACTTATTTGGCTCAGCAGAACTCGCTCAGCCTGCTCAATGATGCGGGAACGGCTTCGGTCGGCTCCGTGACTCCCGGACAGGCAACAACTATCTCCAACTCCCAGTGCGCTTTGAAGGGATCGGGGTCGTCGGTTGCCGCGTCAGGGACCACGCTCACTCTGACGGTTAACCTGCAATTCAATGCAGCCTTCGCGAGCTTGGGCAGTAGTGCAACGAAGAATGTCTATGCCAAGCCATTGAACTCAGCGGGGCAAGGCCCAACAGGCGGGTTTGTGACAGTCGGGACTTGGACCGTTCCTCAAGCGGCAAGCGGCCCGCCGGCGGTCGTTTCACTGTCGCCCTCCACCGGACAAGGCAGCTCGGTCTCGTTTGTCCTGACTGTTTCGGACCCTGGCGGGGCAAGCAGTTTATCCACGGTCCAGCTTCTGGTTGGTTCCTCCACGGCGCTGGCCAGCAGTTGTTCGATCACATACATTGCCAAGCAAAACACCTTTGGCCTGACAAACGACGCGGGAACGGGCTACGGAGCCTATGTTTCTCCAGGCCAGGCGACGAGCATCTCTAACTCACAGTGCACCCTGACTGGCGCCGGTTCATCCGTGCTGCTCGCAGGTAATACCCTGACGATGACGGTCAACCTGGCGTTCTCATCTGCCTTTGCGGGGGCGGGGAACGGACCGATCAAGAACGTGTATGCCGAGCCCGTCGATGCCGCTGGTCAAGCGCCAGCTTCGGGCATGACCTTAATGGGGACGTGGACGGCTCCACAAACGGTTGCTGGCGGTCCACCCACACCGGTCTCCCTCACACCGGCCTCCGGGCAGGGAGCTTCGCAGGCATTCACGCTGGTCGTTTCTGACTCTGCTGGTGCGACTGATCTGTCGGCCGTTCACCTCATCGTGTCAGGCCCGATGGTTCTCACAAACGCCTGCTGGGTTACCTACTTTCCCGCGAATAACTCCGTCGGATTGGTGACCGATTCGGCCTCCGCTTATGCCGGCTATGTTACACCGGGGCAGGCCGCCAACGTCTCCAACTCGCATTGCACCCTCAGCGGGGCGGGCTCGTCCGCCCAGTCTTCGGGAAGTCTTCTCACGATGACCGTGAATCTAGCGTTCACAGCGAGCTTCTCCAAGGTCGGTAATGGCGCCGTCAAGACGATCTACGCCTTCCCCGTCAACTTAGCTGGCAAGTCCCCGGCATCATTGGTAGCAATGGGCTCTTGGACGCTTCCTTGATCTCGGGCGCAGGTGGGTGAAGCGGGGAAACGCCGGGCTTGCGACAATTCGAAAGTATGGTTATTCGCTCAAGGGCGCCTCTACGGCTCGGATTCGCGGGGGGCGGAACTGATGTTTCCCCGTACTGTGACGTTTACGGGGGAGCGATTCTTAATGCGACGGTAGACCTTTATGCGACAGCAGTCTTACGAACGCGGAGCGATGGCGGGGTTCGATTCCATGCTCCCGATCGGGACGCCGATTTCGCTGCGCAAGCGCAGGCTGAATTCCCGCTCGCGGAACCGCTTGTGCTGCACAAGGCGGTTTATAATCACATCGTTCGAGAATTCTGCGCCGGGAAGCCACTATCCATTGATCTGACAACCTATTCCGACGCGCCCGCGGGGTCCGGGCTGGGGGCCAGTTCCACGCTCTGCGTCACCATGGTCCAGGCCTTCACCGAACTGCTACAACTCCCGCTTGGTCTGCACGACATCGCGCAGGCCGCGTTTCAAATCGAGCGGGTTGAGCTGGGGATGAACGGTGGCAGACAAGATCAGTTCGCGGCGGCCTTCGGTGGCTTCAACTTTATGCAGTTTTTCGCGGACAATCGCGTCGTGGTCAATCCGCTGCGCCTGAAGCCGTGGATCATCGCCGAACTTGAGGCATCCATCGTGCTCTTCTACACGGGGGTGTCCCGCGACTCGGCCGCGATCATCGAAAGGCAGATTGCAAACCTGACGGCGGAATCCCCGTCTGCCCTCGAAGGATTCCATTCGATCAAGAAGCAGGCCTTCGAGATGAAAGAGACGCTGATCCGCGGTGATATCCCCGCGTTTGCGGCCAGCCTCGGGCAGAGTTGGCAAGCGAAGAAACGTACGGCGGAGGGGATTTCGACTTCGGTGATCGAACAAGCGTTGGCGGCCGGCGTGGACAACGGGGCGTATGCCGGCAAGGTGAGCGGCGCCGGGGGTGGAGGGTTTGTCATGTTGATCACCGACCCCGTTCGGAGGGTGGCTGTAATTCGGGCTCTCGAAAAGCTACCCGGGCAAGTGATCGCATGCCACTTTACGAACGAGGGCGTACAGACGTGGACAGTCAACGAATAAGGCAGGCGATCATTCTCGCCGGGGGGTTCGGTACACGTTTGCAGACGGTCCTGCGCGATGTGCCGAAGCCGCTCGCGCCTGTTCGAGGCCTTCCCTTCATCCACTATGTTCTCCATTGGCTGGAGGAGTGCGGCATCGAACATGTCATCGGCTGCACGGGGTATCTGGCCGACAAAATGGAGGCTGGTTTTCTAAGTTATGCGGGTGGACTGGAGATGACGTTTTTGCGAGAGGATACGCCACTCGGAACCGGCGGGGCGATTTACCGGGCATTGCGAGAGGCTGAATGCGGTGGCGTCTTTGCCCTGAACGGAGACACCTATTTTCCCGCCGACCTGAACGCGTTCCAGCTAGAGGCAGAGCGGTTCGGAGGCCGCCTCGCGATCGCTCTCCGGCGTGTTCCTGACACGTCGCGCTTCGGGGCTGTTGAGCTTGAGGGCGGGCGGATCGCGACCATGAACGAGAAGGGCCGCAGCGGGCCAGGGCTGGTCAACGCGGGGTTGTATCTCTTACCGCATGACTTGTGGCAACGGATACCGATGCCCGGAGTCTTTTCGTGGGAGACGGATCTGGTGCAGCCGATGGCACCGGTCCTTGGCGCGGTGGGTGTCATATTGGACGCACCGTTTCTGGACATTGGGACCCCGGAAAGCTACGGCGAGGCAGAGCACGTCCTGCCCATCCTCCCCGGGCTGCGGTCGCAGCCTGGAGTTGCTGGCGCACGGAACGTGGAATAGTCCCGATATTGGCTGAGTGTCAGGCCCGGCGCCACGTCGGACAATGCTCGCCAAATGAAGCATCGGGCCTACAAATTGCGCCTGGATCGAACGGCGTTCCATGCGAATGGGGACAGTCCAATGCGGAATAGTCCAACGGATATTCCACGGCAGGGCACTCGCGGATTGGCCTCAATTTGGAGCGACCGCGCACAACGCGTCGTGGGGGAGGAGTAGCTCGATTGGCCGCTTCATGCCAATGCTCAGATGCAGTCGCCGGTGCGAACGCGGCAAGAACCTCCTCCGTGTATAACGTGGAAGAGGCATCCGGAGCCAGCACCCGGTCGGGAGGCCGATCGGTTTCCATTGGTCTGGATCGATGCCAATGGCATGGACGTAGTAGCTTGATTGAACCTTATGGCACGGAACAGATGGCGGTTGGAGGTTGCGCGCATGTTCGTCTGGTGTTTGCCCAAGTTAAGCACTAAGCGCAGTTGGTGTTTCTGCCGATAAGTTGATTATGAGAGACGTGGAGAAGCGGCGAGGCGACCGGCTGCTTTGTGCGGGCCTTGTCGAAGTGAGGTGGACCGACGCATCCGGGAGTGTCTGCACTGCGTTTGCCAACCTGGACGATTTGTCGCCCGGCGGCGTCAGCCTCCTGTTGGACAGTCCGCTACCGCCATGTGCGCATGTGGAGTTTAGCCACTCCGGCCAAATGGTGTCCGGAGATGTCCGGCACTGCACTCATACCGAAATCGGATGGATTGCCGGGGTGCGGTTCGGATCCGACTCGCAATGGGATCCAGTGGCTTGCCCGCCCGAACACTTGCTGGATCCCGAGTCGGTTCCCGAAGATGCCGGGCTGCGTGAAGGGCCGCGTCTGTCGCCTGAGGCGCGAAGCACAATCGCTTGCCTGGTGCTCGGCGAAGCCGTTCGCCGCGAAGAGGACTGATGGGTGGCTCCGGCCAAGTTGCAAATGAACGTGTGCCTGCCGGCCGGTCTGTCCTGCCATTCAATGGCGAATGGTGGCCATGAAAAGCAAAGCCCTTGGACGCGGCAGAAAATACTCCGTAAGATCATCGGTAGGAGAACTTGCAGATGACGATTCAGAAGTGTTTTGCGGGGATGGCGGTTCTGTTACTGGCTGGGGCTTTTTCCGCCGCCGGAGCGGGTCGCAACTCGGCCACGGCCGAACTGAAGGATGCGAAGGGACAAACCGTCGGTCATGTGACATTGAAGGCGGGCAAGAAGGGAGTCATATTGTCCGCCAAGGTGGCAAACCTGCCTCCCGGGTTGCACGCCATTCACGTGCATACCGTTGGCAAGTGCGAAGCGCCGGACTTCAAGACGGCTGGCGGTCATTTCAATCCAGAAAGCAAGCAGCACGGCCTGGAGAATCCAGCCGGCCATCACGCAGGCGACATGCCGAACTTCATGATCGCGGACGACGGAAAGGGTGTGTATACGGGCACGCTCACGGGCGTGACACTCGCTGGCAGCGGCGCCAATTCCCTATTCCACGAGGGAGGCACGGCTGTCGTAATCCACGAAAAAGAGGATGACATGAAGACCGACCCGACCGGGAATGCTGGCGCTCGCATTGCTTGCGGGCCTGTTCAGTAGCATTCGCCGATAGGAAGGGGCCGTCCGATCTTTGTCGCGCCGGTCCCTCCCTGTTCGCCTCTTTAGCGTGCGGCTTTCGGATAGCCGATGGTCTGCGCCAGCACAATATGCTGGCTGGCCTTAAGCTTCAGCGCTTTGGCGAGTGAATCCTTGTCGATCGAGGCGCGGATCACAGTGGCCAATCCCTCGGATGCACAGTAAAGATAGACGTTCTGGCCGATGAAGCCTGTCTCGGCGCCAGCGAAGGACGCTTGCTCGTCTGCCGGAGACTGGCCCATCTTTGAATAATCGCTGACATAGACCAGATTCAGCGGCGCCTGGCCGACGTAGGTCTGGGTGCCGGTCGCGGCGCGCAAATCCGCAGCCGCCACCGGGATCAACTGGTTATGCACCGCGTCATAGAGGTAGGCTCCGTCAGCCTTCACCACGTAGACATCAATGGTCTGCCGATTCATTGCTGAAGGGGCGGTGCGGCGCCCATCTGGCCTGTTGATGCCGAAGGCGGCCCAGAGCAGATTCGAGAGCATTTGCGGCGAGAGATCGCGCGAGCTGAATTCGCGTCCGCTCTTGCGCTCGCTGAGGGCCTGCATCAGCGGTTTGCCGCCGTGCGTTTCGGGTTTGGGCAAGGACACAGCCGCTGGCATCTCGGCGAGAAGCGGGAGGCCGATGAGGATGGAGAGAAATGCGGATTTGGCGGTCATCTTGTCCGTATTCTAGGTCTTCCATTGGATGCTCGCGCGGGCACGCGAGTCCATGCAGTCCAACGCAGGGCAGACAGGGGAAGCGCTCGCGTTCAGCTTTCGCTGCTACGCAGGACCCAGACCGTGACCGAGAGTGCCAGGCACAGCAGAAGACCCGTTATGGCGAAGAACACTACGGGCGAGAGCGTGAACGACGAGGGGATAGTGAAATAGGCTAGCAAGCTGGCCGCGCCAATCACTCCCAGCCATCCGACAAAGTCGAGGATCTCGGGCAGGGCACTGACCCGCGCGGGAAGCGATCGGGCCGCTTCGCGCCGGACAGCTATAGCCAGCGTTGCGGGAGCGTGTACGCCCTGGAATTCAGTGGTAAGCGCCGCGTTTATCTCAGCGAGAGCCTCAAGCCAGCTCTGACACGCCGGGCAGGCGCGCAAGTGGGCATCGACGCGCTGCCGCTCGTCAGCGGTGAGCTCGGCGTAGCCGGCGAGCAAGTCCTCGAATTCCGTGCAGGGCATAGCTATCCTCCTTTCACTGTACTTTGGGCGAGCGCCGTTGCAAGCTCTTTCCGCGCGCGGTGCAGGAGCGTTTTGACGGTTCCCATGGGGATGTCAAGAAGCTGCGCGACCTCGTCGTACGACTTATCCTGCATGTAATAAAGACGAATGACCTGACCGTAACGCGAGGGGAGTTGGGCGATCATCGCGGTGACGTCGAAACCGGCTCGCGTCGGCGCTGCGCACTCCTGCTGGCGGTCTTCGGCCGCGATTCGGATGGCCGGTTCCTCCAGAGAGAGCGTCCGGTGGCCCGACGCGGCCTGCAGTGAGGTAAGCGCGGTGTTGCGCGCTATGGAGTAGATCCACGTGCTCAGCGTTGATTGTGACCGGAAACCCGCGAGGCCCTTCCAGATCCGCAGAAACGCCTCTTGCGATGAATCCTCCGCCAGCCCGGGGTCACCGAGGATCGCCATCGACAGCCGGTAGACCCGGTCCTGGTAGAACGGCACGATCAGGTCGAACGCCGCGCGCGGGTTGCCCCTGTCGAGACAGGCCTGAATCTCGTGCTCCATTCCGTTCGCGATCTGGGACCTCTCTGTTTAGACCATAAGCCACATGCGCAATGTTTCAAGCGGGCGATGAAACATTTGATGCGGGCGCACAGGTCTCAAGTGACGGATAGGAGATTTCAACTCAATGGGTTCTGAAGGCGTGGTTTTCGTGTTCCTGATTGTTTCGGCCGTCGGTTTTATGACGGCGGTGATCTTCCTGCGGCACAAGAGAGCCGTCCTGCGGCACGAAGAGCGCATGACGGTCATCGAAAAAGGCGGGGTGCTGCCGGCGCTGGACGAAGAGCGGCCCAAGGCGCCCTGGACGCCACGAGTGTACCTGCTGCGCGGAATGCTGTGGATGTTCGTGGGTGTGGCGCTCGTGATTGTGCTGGCCAGCATTTCGATTACCGCCGCGCATCCGCCGTCGCTGTCCTGGAGGCTCTCCGAGGCGCAGTCGCTGAGGTCTCAAGGAGCGACCGAGGTGGAGGTGAAGCAGTTCATGACTGACGAAGCCAAGCGGAACGACGGTTTGCCACTCGGCGTGGCTTCGGTGGGGCTGATCCCGATCGGAGTCGGGTTCGCATACCTGTTGTTCTACAGGAAAGAGACCAGTAGTCCACTGGGCGCACACGAACGTAGCGTGGATCGCGTCGAGGGCCGATAGAGTGGCGAAAAGGCCGACGTGGGCGTCGGCCGCGGATCTGGGGATCCGCCCCACTCTGGACGAGCCGCCCCACTACGCGACAGGCAGCAACGCTTCCAGGATGCGCAGTGCGATCTCTTTGCCGCGCGAGCCGGTCTCGCCTTCGGGGCCGACGCAACTCGGGCAGCCGCTTTCGCAGGGGCAGGCCGCGATGAGATCGCGCGAAGCGGCGAGCAGCTTTGCGTTCATCTGGTACAGCGGCTGGCTCTGCCCGATGCCGCCGGGGTAGTTGTCGTAGAGATGCAGGTCAGGCTCAAACCCCGGGGTCTGCGTGCCGCTCTTGTCGGTCAGAGATACGCCGAGGTCGCGCGGATCGCACATCAATAACAGCGCCGCCGCGGTACGCATCGCATTGCCGAGCGCGGCGAGGCCGTTCAGCCGCAGGGAAGGCGAGAGGTCGCCGAAGCGTTCGAGGAACAGCAACGGAAAGTGCAGCCAGAACGAGGTCGTGTGCATCTCCTGCTCGGGCAGTGAGAGCGAACCCGCCCCGACGTTCTCCATCGTGTAAAACTTCACCTTCTTAAACCCGACGATCTGGCGATTGACGCGGACCTCGCCATGCGCGGCGAAGGCGCGAGGCGCTTCGGACGCAATCGACGGCACGGCCTGCGACTCGAACTCTTCGAGGATCTTCACCTGCGTGTAATCGATGGCATCCGTAAAGTAGTCGCAATCGACCCGGCGGACGTAGGCTTTGCGGCCCTCGTAGTCCATGCGCTCCACCTGGAATTGTTTAGCCTCGTGGAGGTAGATCGCCTTGGGGTGCAACTCGACGAGCGCGGCGGGGAAGGCGACGATGGCGATGATCTTCTCTTCAGTGGTGATGTCGATGACCACGAAGTTGTCGCTGGTCACCGAGCGCAGGCTGATGGCGTCGGCGGGATAACTATCCGAGGTCCAGTGCCAGGCGCCGCCGCTGGGGTGGACCAGCCCGAGTTCCTGGAGGAATTCGCACAACGGTTTCGCAGGCTGTTTGCCGAACTGCTCGTCGTCGCGAATGGGCAGTTCGAACGCGGCGCACTTCACATGGCTGAGCAGGATCTCCAGGTTGTCCGGGTTGATGTGTGCGTGCTCGGGCGAGCTTTCGAAAAAGTAGTCGGGGTGCTCCACCATGTACTGGTCGAGCGGCGCGCTGGATGCGACGAACAGGGCGAGCGAGGTGCCGAGACGCCGGCCCGCGCGGCCGGCGCGCTGCCAGGACGATGCGATCGTGCCGGGATAGCCGGCCATCACCACGACATCGAGCGACCCGATGTCCACTCCGAGTTCGAGCGCGTTGGTGGCCACCACGCACCGGATCTCACCTTCGCGCAGACCGCGTTCGATCTCGCGACGCTCCTTGGGCAGGTAGCCGCCGCGATAGCCGCGCACGGAGCCGGGCCGGGCGGGCGGCTTCTCGCAGGCGTCTTTCAGGTAAGTAACCAGGATTTCCGTGGCCAGGCGGCTGTTGGCGAAGACCAGCGCCTGCTGTCCGCGGAGGACGAGTTCGGAGGCGATGCGGCGCGTCTCTCCCAGATAGCCGCGGCGGATGCCAAGCTGGCGGTTCACGACAGGCGGATTGTAGAACACGATGTACTTCTCGGCCGAAGGTGCCCCGTTGCGGTCCACCAAGTGGAATTTCGTGCCAGTGAGGGACTCGGCGAGTTCGAGCGGGTTCGCGATGGTCGCTGAGCAGCAGATGAATTGCGGCTTCGAGCCATGGAACTCGCACAGGCGTTTCAATCGGCGCAGGACATTGGCGAAATGGCTGCCGTAGACGCCGCGATAGGTGTGCAGCTCGTCAATGACGATGTAGCGCAGGTTCTCGAACAGTTTGGCCCACTTGGTGTGGTGCGGCAGGATGCCCGCGTGGAGCATGTCCGGGTTGGTGAGCACCACGCCGGCGCGTTCCCGGATGGCTTTGCGAGCGTCCTGCGGCGTGTCTCCATCGTAGGTGAAGGCGCGAATGTCCGAGCCCATCGCTTCGACGGTCGCATGGAATTCGTGAAGCTGATCCTCGGCCAGGGCCTTGGTGGGGAAGATGTAGAGCGCGCGCGATTCGGGATCTTCCATCGAGCGGCAGAGCACTGGCAGGTTGTAGCACAGCGTCTTGCCCGAAGCGGTGGGCGTCACGACGACCACGTTCTCGCCCCGGTTCAACGCTTCAAAACTCTCGGCCTGATGCACGAAAAGCTGCTCGATACCGCGTTGCACCAGAACGTCGCGCAGCTTTTCGGGAACGGCCTCGGGAATCTCAACCGACTCGGCCGCACGAGCAGGGATTTGCCGGATGGCGCGGATCGGAGAGTCCGGTTCCTGCATCCAGGCGGTCAGGCGAGCAATCGATTTCTGGAGGTCGGCCCGCCGTGTGAGGCTGAGCGTGTCGTCTGAATCGGGATCGGGAAACCCAAGCGACAGATTCACTCATTCGCCCTTTCTTTGCCAATAGACCACATTAGCGGTCGTGGTTGGCCGATGCAAGGGGAGAGTGCGAGGCTTTCCGGTCAGGAGGCGCGGCGCATTGCGGATGAATCACTTACGAACTCATGCCGCTCAATGCTGACCGCAAACACATCAAGCTCTGGGTCCTGGCGAACGACATGCCCAAGGCAGCGCAGCCGTACCGGCGCTCCGGAGGAATGGGTAGGCAGCGTTACGAAGTATTCAACTTCCTGTCCGGTCTCGATGGGGCAGGATGGGCAATTCATCAAGACTCCTCTAGCGCTGACGTTGTGGGTTGTCAGGGTTTGGGAAACGTTCCGCGCGCCCGCCTTAGTCAACTCGACCGGAAGGGAGATGCTGAAGGTATGTGGCTCTGCTGGTGCTCGCGGAATCACTGGGGCAACCTCATTAGTAAAGGGGCGTCAGGTGCGCCAAACGTACAGGGTAACGAAAGAATTCCCCAAAATAAGTGAACGGCTTCATCGAATAGGGTCTGTGTAGCTTTCTGCACGTGTCCGATGGCCAGCCAGTTGAGAGCGAATGCAGACGTGGATTACGCCTGATCGTTGCAGCCGGGAGCAGACGTTAAGGTGATAAGCGAATGGGGCCAACGGCCAAGGCGTACTCGATGGAGGGCCCAGACATGCTCGCCGTGCAGGGGCACCGAAGGCCCGATGATACAATTCAGGGAGAACCCCGCGCCACCGGTTTAAGAAGCGGTTTAAGAAGCTAATTTGGAATCACTTCCGCTGGTCCCATCGCTGGGGCACTGGGTGCGGGATTTGCATTCCTGCGCTGGTGTACCTACAGCTTACGCTGCTGGCCGGCAGAGTGGCGGGTAGGCGATGAAGTAGTTCGTTTCCGGCCAGGCTAAACATGCTGAAACGCATCTCCGTGCATGGCGCGCGGATGCACAACCTGAAGAACGTCAGCGTGGAAATTCCGCGCGACACGCTGACGGTGATCACCGGGCTGAGCGGCTCCGGCAAGAGCACGCTTGCCTTCGACACCATCTACGCCGAGGGCCAGCGGCGATACGTGGAGACGCTGTCGCCTTATGCCCGGCAGTTCCTGGACCAGATGGAGCGGCCCGAGGTGGACTCCATCGACGGGCTCAGCCCGGCCATTTCCATCGAGCAGAAGACGACCAATCGCAGCCCGCGCTCGACCGTGGGCACGATCACCGAGATTTACGACTACCTGCGCCTGTTGTGGTCGTCCATCGGCGTCCCGCATTGTCCCAACTGCAACATCCCGATCAGCAAGCAATCGACGCAGCAGATACTCGAACAGATCCTGGGCCTGCGGCAGGACGAGCGGATCATGATCCTCGCGCCCGTGGCGCGCGGACGTAAGGGCGAGTACAAGAAAGATCTCGAGAAGTTCGCCCGCGCCGGATTCGTCCGGGCCCGTGTGGACGGCGAGTTGCGCAGTCTGGACGAAGAGATCGTCCTCGACAAGCGCAAGAACCACACCATCGACGTGGTGGTCGACCGGCTGGTGGTGAAGCCCGGCGTCGAGAAGCGGCTGGAGGCGTCGATCGAGACGGCGACCAGGATGGCTTCGGGGCTGGTGATTGTCTCTGTGGTCGGCGGGGACGAACGGCTCTACTCGCAGAAGATGGCGTGTCCGGATTGCGGCGAGAGCGTTCCCGAAATCGAACCGCGGTCGTTTTCCTTCAACAGCCCGTACGGTGCGTGCGAAGCCTGCAACGGGCTCGGCAGCACCTGGTCGTTCGACGCGGACAAAGTAATTGTCGACGAGTCGCGCCCGCTGCTGGACGGCGGGATGGGCATCGGCGGCAGCTCGAAGTACATGCACGAAGCGGTGACCAGCGCTGCGAAGAAGTTCAAGATCAACCTGTCAAAGCCGTTTGAGGAGCTGACGGAGAAGCAGCGCGCGATCCTGCTCGACGGGCAGGGTGACTTTCAAGGCATTCTCAAACTGCTCGACCGCACCTTCCAGGATTACAACTCCGACGGCTACCGGGAATACGCCATGCAGTCGATGTCGGCAGTCGAGTGCCCGGCCTGCCACGGGCAGAGGCTACGCGCGTCGAGTCTGGCCGTCCAGATGAAGGGGCTCTCGATCGCTGCGTTTACGGCGCTGCCGGTTTCGCGCGCGCTGGAAACCGCCAGCGCGTGGGAACTCTCGGAGCGCGAAATGCAGGTCGCGGCGCGAGTGGTCGAGGAGGTTCGGAATCGGCTGGAGTTTCTGGCGCAGGTGGGTCTCGAATACCTCAGTCTCAGCCGCTCGGCGGCGACACTTTCGGGTGGAGAGGCCCAACGCATCCGCCTGGCGACGCAGATCGGGTCGAAGCTGCGCGGCGTGCTGTACGTGTTGGACGAGCCGTCGATCGGACTGCACCCGCGCGACAACCAACGGCTGCTCGACACGCTCGCGCGGTTGCGTGACATGGGCAACACAGTGCTCGTCGTCGAGCACGACCAGGAGACCATCGAGCGCGCGGATTACGTCATCGATCTGGGCCCCGGCGCCGGCCGGCTCGGAGGCGAGTTGGTGGCCGCGGGAACGCCGGATGAGATCAAGCGCGTGAAGCGTTCGCTCACCGGGCAATACCTGAGCGGCGCGCGCGAAGTCATCATGCCCGACTACCGGCGACCAGGCAGCGGCAACAACCTGGTGGTGCGCGGCGCAACCGAGCATAACCTAAAGAACATCGACATCGAGTTTCCGCTTGGCGAACTGATCGTGGTGACGGGCGTGAGCGGCAGCGGCAAATCCACGCTGGTGCACGACATCCTGTACCGCGTGCTCTCGCAGTACTTTTACAAATCGAAGGCCAGGCCCGGAGCGCACGCGGGCGTCGAAGGCCTCGAGTTTCTCGACAAGGTCATTGAGATCGACCAGGCTCCCATCGGGCGCTCGCCACGGTCGAATCCGGCCACTTACACGGGCGCATTCACGCCGATTCGCGAGTTGTACGCGATGCTGCCCGAAGCGCGCGCGCGGGGCTACAAGCCGGGACGTTTCAGCTTCAATGTCAAGGGTGGCCGCTGCGAGGCGTGCCAGGGCGACGGCATGAAGCGCATCGAGATGAACTTTCTGCCCGACGTGCACGTGCCTTGCGACGTATGCCGCGGACGCCGCTACAATAGCGAGACATTGCAGGTGCGCTTCGACGGCGTCTCCATTGCGGACTTGCTGGAGACCACGGTTGAAGACGCGCTGCAATTGCTCGACAAGTTCCCGCAGATCAAGCAGAAGCTGCAGACCATCGTGGACGTAGGGCTGGGCTACTTGCATCTTGGACAGTCGGCGACGACACTCTCGGGCGGCGAAGCCCAGCGCATCAAGCTGGCCAAGGAACTGAGCAAGCGGCAGACGGGCCGTACCTTTTATATCCTGGACGAGCCGACCACCGGCCTCCACTTTGAGGACGTGCGCCGGTTGCTCGACGTGCTGAACCAGTTGGTAGACCTGGGCAATACGGTGCTGGTGATCGAGCACCAGATGGACGTCATCAAGTGCGCGGATTGGCTGATTGATCTGGGGCCGGAGGGCGGCGAGGGAGGCGGGTATATTGTCGCGCAGGGGACGCCGGAGCAGGTTGTGAAGAATCGCCGGAGCTACACCGCGCAGGCGCTTGAAAAGATCATGAACCATGCCAGGAATGGGGCTCGGAATGGAGGCCGGTCATGAGCCGTTATCTCACGGAGCCGTTGGATTTCTCGTCGCTCTCGACGATCCCCATCGCGGAACGGGGCGGCAAGGTGCGGATGGAGCACATGGGTGCGGCGCCGGAAAAAGGACTCAGCCTCTCCGGCTGGCTGGACCGGCTGCCCAAGGTGCTGGCCGCGGAATCGCTGCGAGGAGTCGTCGCGGCGCTTTATCGCGCAAAAGCAAACGGGCGCGGCATGCTCTGGGGCATTGGCGGGCACGTCGTGAAATGCGGCCTCGCGCCGGTGCTTATAGACCTAATGGAGCGAGGTTACGTGAGCGCTCTGGCGATGAACGGCGCGGCGTCGATCCACGACTTTGAGATCGGGCTGGCCGGTCAGACCAGCGAGGATGTCGAGGCCGTGCTGCCGGATGGGCGCTTCGGCTCGGCGGAAGAAACCGGACGCGAGATGAACGAAGCGATTCGTCTGGCCCAGACCAAGGGTATAGGTATGGGCGAGGCGCTGGGAGAGCGTTTGTCGGAGATTGCCGATCCCGCGTTCGCACCCGCCTGCCTCCTGCTGCAAGCCTGGCGCAGAAAGATCCCCGTGACGGTTCACGTGGCAATAGGCACCGACACGCCGCACACGCATCCGGAGGCGAACGGAGCGGCGATCGGCGCGGCCACGCATCACGACTTCCGGCTGTTTGGTTCGCTGCTCCGCGAATTGAACGAGGGCGGCATTTACCTCAACGTCGGCTCGGCCGTGGTCCTTCCCGAAGTCTTCTTGAAAACCGTCAGCGCGGTGCGCAATCTCGGCTACCCACTGGCTGAATTCACGACAGCCAATTTCGATTTCGTGCAGCATTATCGCCCACGCGTGAACGTGGTGGAGCGGCCGCATGCGCAGAGCGGCGGCAAGGGCTATTCGCTCACGGGCCACCACGAGATCCTGATCCCTTTGCTCGCGGCGATTCTGGCGGATCTGGATGTCTGATTTGGGACCGATGGCCGAACCGGATATACTCCCGCTGGAACGGGAGCGCGAGCCGTTCTGGGGCTGGACCGACGTGGCCCTGTTCGCCGTGGGCGCGCCCGTGTTTATCGCCGGCGTGGCCATCGTGCTGCATACGCTATTGAGGACGCTCCATTGGCGGGCGGACACAGCGTTGGCTTTGCTCGGCATGCAAAGCCTGCTGTACGTCGCGGCTTACGGCCTGCTTTGGTTGATCCTGATGGTGCGCCATTCCGAGAGCGTCTGGGGCGCGCTGCGGTGGGCCGTGAGCCGCGTCACGGGCGTACGGCTTTTCGCCGCTGGCTTTGCTCTGGCTTTCGCCGCCGCATTGCTCGGGCTGTTTCTACACGCCCCGAAAGTCGAAAACCCCGTCGTGAAATTCATGACCGATCCGTTCTCGATTCTCGCGGTGGTCGTGTTTGCCTCGACGATCGGTCCAGCCGCGGAAGAGGCTGTTTTTCGCGGCTTTCTGCAGCCCGTCGCCACCCGGACGCTCGGCGTGGCGGGCGGCATTGCGGCCACAAGCCTCGTGTTCGCCGCGCTGCACGGCTTCGAGTATCAGTGGTGCTGGCAGTACCTGGCGCTCGTGTTCGCGGCTTCACTCGCCTTCGGCTGGACGCGCGTGCGCTGGAA
>Ga0181528_10000187_pt1 | contig 57773 bp, 46 predicted proteins | sample PEATcosm2014_Bin_47_FD_119742 | JGI IMG/M metagenome (GOLD analysis project Ga0181528, IMG submission 119742) | Peatland microbial communities from MTU Mesocosm Facility, Houghton, MI, USA - PEATcosm2014_Bin10_10_metaG | ecosystem: Environmental > Terrestrial > Soil > Wetlands > Peat | place...
CCAGGTGGGGCGGACGTCCACGTCCGCGCCGGACCTCCAGGTCCGGCTCTTTCGGACGCCAGGAACGCCAGGAAGAAGGCCGACGTGGACGTCGGCCGCGGACCGGGAGGTCCGCCCCACCGCCGCGCACTTGTTCAATGAACTTCTAATTCGGGACACTAGCCTCACCATTTTCGAGGTTGTTCTTTCACGGTCTTCGCGCCACGGAGGCGGTGTTGGCTGTCTGCGTCAGGCTCCTGTTTGCGGGGCCTCGACGACGATCATCCGAAAGCGTGCCGACTGCAGCCCGGCACAGAAGTAGGCGTGGGGCGCGTCCGTTTCGAGGAACAACCCGTGTCCGCACCGGACTTCGATCTCTTCGCCGCGGATGGCCGCGCCTACCCGGCCCCGCGATGGATAGAGGATCTCCTTGGTTCCGCGCGAGTGGGCCTTGGCCTCGTATCGCTCGCCCGGGTTCATCTCCCATTCCCAAAGTTCAAACATCAGCGGACCGGGTGTTCCGAATATGAGCCGCGCAGTGCCGCCCATCGGCCCGCGCCACAACACCTCGCCCCCATTCAAGGCGAACGTTTCCGCGCCGCGGGACGCAGACATCTCGAGTAGATCGGACACCGAAACGCCAAGTGCGGAAGCCGTCTGGCACAGCAAGGCGATCCCAGGATTGCCGGTCCCCTTTTCCAGTCCTGCGAGGCTGCCCTTGCTCACTCCGGCGCGGATGGCGAGTTGATCGAGCGACAGGCGCTGTTGCTTTCTGCAGGCGGCCACGCGTTGCGCAATGACCTGGATCGTTTGCCTGGACAGTGATTCGTTCATTTTAATGACCGCCGTGTTTAATATGATAAACTACTTCCCGTAAGCCATGAATAGTATGTTTCTGCCCGTGGTCGCGGATGAGATCTGGCGTCAGTACCCCGATTATCGTGCGCTCAGCGTCACAGTGCGGGGATTTCGCCCGCCCGCCGAAAGCGTCTTCGAAGGCGGTGTAACAGCGCCGCCGGCCTGGATGGACGGCCACATTGAAGCGTGGCGAGCCGCTTTTCGCAAGTTTGGCGCAAATCCGAAGAGGACACCGTGTTCGGTGGAAGCGCTGTGGAAGAGGCTGCAGAAGAACGGAGCCCTGCCTTCGATTGATCCCGTCGTCGATCTCTACAACGCCCTCAGTATTCGGTTCGGCGCATCCTTCGGAGGGGAGGATGCCGCTCGCTACGACGGCGTGCCTCATCTCGGTTTTGCCACCGGCGCGGAAGAGTTCGATACGGCGCGCGATGGCATCCCGATCATTGAACACCCCGAACCGGGAGAAGTGGTCTGGCGCGACGAGCGAGGTGTCACGTGTCGCAGGTGGAACTGGCGACAGTGCCGCCGCACCGGACTTACTGGCACCAGCGAGAATCTGTGGTTTGTCATTGACCGGCTCACGCCCATGCCTCTCGATGAGCTGATGCGCGCCGGCGACGAACTGGTGCTGGGCTTGCGAAGGCTCAGCCCCGGCGTGGAGGCTGCCACGGCGTTATTGGAGCCCGGAGTTTGACGAGTGCGCCGTACGCACAGGGACTCGTCCTCTGTCTGTCGCTCATCGTCGCGATCGGCCCACAGAACGCCTTTCTGCTTCACGTGGGGGCTGGCGGCGATTATGGATATCTTGCCGCTTTCCAGGCGCGGACGCCTCTCCCCGTGCGGACCACGCCCCCCCATGAGAGGCTGCGGCCGGAATCCGGAACCGACTCCGTATCTGGCCGCCGCTTTACTTCTTGATCACCTTGAAGTTGGTGGAACTGTTTTGCATCTCGACGATGCTTGAATTGGCGATCGTCATGCTGCCCGAGACGTCGTCGCGGATCCACAGGCCGTGCCGCCCGGCCGTGCCGATCCCGTAGTTGGGGATGTTCACGTGTTCGAGCCGGACATCGGAAAGAGTTCCCTGGCCCTTCTTGCTTCCTGGAGCCAGCACGCTGAAACCATCGGAAAAACTGTCCTTGATGTTCACGTTCGTAATGTTCACGCCGGAGATGCTACGGCGATCCAGACAAAGCTGGAAGGCCGCCCGCCAGTCCCATTCATGGTCGAATCCGCCGCAGCGGAGCAGGTCGCAGTTCCGGACAACGGTTGTGCCGCTGAAGTTGTGGTCGATTCCCAGCTTCTCGGCTGCAGTCGGAAACGTCGTGCTCAGCAGGATGCCGCAGCCCGCGGAGATGTCCATAAACAGGCAATCCTCCATGCGGTTATTCGCGCCGCCATAGATCGCCCCGCCGTTCGCGAGGAAGGGCATCTGGCCCGTGCAGTGGCGAATCACGTTCGACCCGGGAGCCGCACTCGGGGCAGCGGGTTGTTTGCCGAACGCCGCCGGCCAGATGGCGAAACAATCGTCGCCGGTGTTGCGGGTCGTACAATTCTGGACGATCGAATTGCTCGTGCTTTGGCACAGGTTAATGCCATCCGCAATCGTGTCCCGGAAGCGGCAGCCATCCACGAGCATATTGCTGCACGAATAGAACCACATGCCGCACTTGGTGTGCTCCACCCACAGCCGCGAAAGAGTCGAGTCTTCGCTCTGCTGGCCGAGAATCCCATCATTTTCTTCTCTGTCGCTGCGGTAGTTCAATCTTCCGACGATGGCGAAATCCGCCAGATGGATATTCTTGCCGGTGAGCTTGAATCTCACCCGCCGGTCGGCTTGAGCATAGAGTTCGTCGTCGCCGGAAAAGGTCGTGTGCCACATGCCGGCGCCCTGGACTGTGACGTCGGAAGGCAGATCGATGTCGCCGGTTACTTTGTAATCGCCGGCCGGCACCCAGATCGTCTTGCGCTGCCGGGCGGCCTCCGCGATGCACTTTCTCAACGCCTCGGTATCGTCTGTCTGGCCGTTGCCGCCAGCGCCAAAGCTGGTGACGGAAACCGAGCCGGCCGGCGCGGCGAGCGGCGGCGCCACGTTCTCCAGGTCGGCCAGATCGACGATGCAATAAGGCGCGTCGCCGGTCTTTGCGACACGGACCACGTCGCCCTTGGCAAACTCCAGATCCCGCACGCGAACCTCGTCGTAGAAGTTCCTTGGCTTGCCCGCCTTGGGGTCGTTCGTGAACGGATACTTGCCATACAGCCACGTGTATTTGGACGTGATGGCGGCGCTCTTGACCAGCTTCCCGTTCCGGTAGATCCCGAGAGTCGAACGGATTCCGCCGCCGTCCTCGGCGTCGGGCAGCGAGTAACGCACCACCATCGCGTTAGCGGGCGATTGCACCTTGAACTCGACATATTCGCCAACGGCAACGAGTTTGACGCAGCGCTGGCGGGAGGATTCGGTTTCGACGCGGAACGGAGCGTATGCGGGGCCCAGGAGCGTCCCCGTTGTTTTCATCTCCTGTGCCAGGTAAGTCGTCCACGGCGTGTCCGCGCCACGGCCAGCGTAGGCGGAAATCGAATGACCCCCGGCACGCGCCGTTCCAGTCGCGGCCGAAAGCGGACCCACCGTCCGGCCCACTAAAGCGCTGCCCGTCACGGCGGTGCCGGTAGTTAAGAATTCTCGTCGATTCATATTAATTCTCCCGACGGCGCCGCCTGAACAAGTCTGGATTCAATATAATCACGGCGTCAGTTTCTATAGGATTGCTGGATGACCCGGGCTGGGGTTACAGAGCCCTGTCTGTGCCCGGGCGTCCGCCTGGATGGATCATCCCGGCCTTTGAGCCTCCAATCCTATCACCTCGAACAAAGCGAATCGGACAGAGCCCTGGCCGCCGATATGTTGTGGGAGTTGGATTGCCACGAGCTAGCAAGCCAGACGCGCACCTTGGCCGCGTCTGGAGGGCGTTATCATGCATTCGAGAGGTGTGCATGGTCCCCATTGTCATCTCGGTAGTGTCGCTGCTGGTTTCGATCACCACGGCGTGGCTTACGTTATTTCGCCGTGGCACGGTCAGGATGACGCAGCCGACCGTCATCTTTCTGGGGCCAGACGGCGGTTCCCCTTCCAGGCGCGGCAACGTGCTACCTAAGGTTTTCCTTCGGACGCTCTTGTTCTCGACGGCAAAGCGTGGCCGAGTTATTGAAAGCATGCACATCGCGGTTTCGCGAAACGAGACGCACCAGAATTTTAACATTTGGGTCTACGGCAACGAGAAGCTTGTGCGCGGAAGCGGATTATTCGTTGGCGAAACAGGTGTTGAGGCAAACCATCACTTTCTCCTCCCAACGGATGTGAGTTCCTTTCGGTTCCATGAGGGGCTCTATGAGATCGAAGTCTTCGCTCGACTTCTGGGTGATAAGAAGCAAACTCGACTCTTTTCCCAGGCGCTCGACATCACGCGGGAGCTTGCGGCTTCGCTCGAAGAGCCAAACGCGGGCGTGTACTTCGATTGGGGGCCGGACTCATCGCGGTACTTGTCGCATGTCGAGATCCGACCGCCTGCACCGGACCCCGAAGATTTCTTGAAGATATTGAGCCAACGCACTTAGCGGCGCGATTGAGGAGTAGTTCACGCGCCATCCGGAACCTGCCTCGCCACTCGCCCTCCAAATGAACTGCCCGCTAGCGCGCCAGCCAGCCGCCGTCGATGACGATGTCGGTGCCAGTAATGAACGAGGCCTCTTCGGAGCACAGGTAGCGCGCCAGCACGCCGATGTCCTCCACCTTGCCCCAGCGGTGGACGGGAATGCTCTCCAGGAATTGCGCGTTCTTCACCGGATCGTTGATGAGCGGCGTGTTCATCTCGGTCGCGAACGGACCCGGGCTGATGCCCACGACGGTTACGCCCTCGGTGGCCAGCTCCAGCGCGAGCGCGCGCGTCATCCCTAGCAAACCCGCCTTCGAAGACGAATAGGCGATGCGCTCGGGCAGCGAGACGTGGCTCATGATGGAGGTCATGTTAAGGATGCGGCCATAACCCGTGCCTTTCATGTGCGGCACGAAACTGCGGCACATCAGGAACGCTCCGGTCAGGTTGGTGTCGAGCACGTAACGCCAGTCCTGATAGGTGAAGTCCGTGACAAGCTTGCGCAGATTGACGCCGGCGTTGTTGATGAGAATCTGAGCTTTGCCAAACCGCTCACGAACCTTCACTTCGAGGTCGAGCACCTCGCTCTCCGATGTGACGTCCACGCGGTAACACTCCGCCTCGACGCCGCGTTCGCGCGCCGCCGCGGCGACCTCGGCAAGTTTCGCTTCGTCGCGAGCCACCAGCGCCAGTTTCACGCCCGCATCGGCCAGCGCGAGGGCCATGGCCTTGCCCAGCCCGCGGCTTGCGCCGGTAATCACTGCGGTCTTGTCTTTCAGGAAATCGCTCATAGGAATGAATGCTCCGTCTCGCCGCCTATTGTAGAACAGCTCGAATTCACCCATGGTCAAGACGATATGCTCGCCAGCCTCCATCGTTCCGCAACAGTGCTTCCTGCGCGTAGCGGGTGGCCAGGCCGGTATTCAGATACAGCCTGATCGTCAGAATCCGGAGTGCCTGTTTCGGGTCGTGAGGATCTTCCCTGCCTTGGCCAGCGCGGCATCGCGCGAGCCTATCATCCGACCGGGACCAAGAAACGGAGGAGTCGATTATACTGAATCGGACCTGGAGATCTGAAATGAAAACTCCAGGTGGGGAGGAACGATGATGAAAGTTGCAGTTTCTAGTTTGATCTTACTTGCCTTCGTTGTGCCAACATTCGGCAAGGCCCACATAGAAACCTATCCCATTGCTTGCACCGAGCTGTGGCCCGCGGTCAAAGACGTCCTAAGGAATTCGGGGAACTATGGCATCGTATCGATGGACAACACCGAAATGATGGCTTCCTACAATTTTGCCGGAGCGATCCGCCAGCGAACCAACTCCGTCCTCTTAAACGCTAAGGGCACCAGTTGCGAGATGCAGATCCAGTCGAGCTACCGCGGGATTGCGCACGACGACGCGGGTGATTTCAAGAAGCGCGTGGACGAAGCCCTGGTCAAGCTGAAAGGGTCGACACCTGCTGATCCCGCTAAACCGGCAGACACAAAGAAGTGATGATGTCAGACCCGCCCGTGACTTCCGTATGGCACGCGGCGGGCTTGCAGCAGTCTCGCTAAACGCACCAAGGGCGCTTGAACCTCGCGGTCCAAGCGCCCTTGGTCTTAATCAACTGGTCAGGTTACGGACCTTAGTCCATGGACACTAGTCCATGTCTCGGGACCGTTTTTTCCGATTCCGTTTACGGGCCAGCGCGGCTTTGACGCGCTTCCGCTCGCCGGGCTTCATGTAGTGGGAGTGCTTCTTGATCTCCTTGATGATGTCCTCCTGCTGCACCTTGCGCTTGAACCGGCGCAATGCGCTTTCGAGAGTTTCACCGTCCTGGACGACGACTTCTGCCATTTACACTCACCTCCTTCCGGCGTGGGGATTCAACGGACACGCAAATCTCATCATAGCGCGCCGGGGCGCGACCGTCACTCACGCGTGGCGCTCCAGCAGTTCCACGCGTCGGATGAACTCGCTTTTCGCCTTACGTTCGATTAGTTCGTTCAGGCCTCGCGCCGCTTGACGCTAACGCCGCCATTTACGGTTTCCAGCTTGATCGGAGCGCCGCCCGAGCCCACTGTGAGTTCGAGGGTATTCGGTCCCGCGCCCCACTGTCCCTTGGTGATTTTCGCGCCTGAGAAGTCGCTGCTCACGCCGCCGTGGACCGTGTTCGCCCGGATGTTTGCGTTGTAGGCGCCGGGCAAGGCCAAGGTCACCCCGCCGTTTACGGTCTGGACATCAAGCCCTTCGCCGTCCCATTTGGCTCCGGAAAGGTCCACGTTCACGCCGCCATTGACGGTCTGGCCCTTGATCCTGCCCGCGACGCCCGCCAGGTGAACGCCCCCGTTTACGGTCTCGAACTTCATGGCGCCGCTGACTCCGTCCACGTTGATTCCGCCATTCACGGTTTCCATGCCCAGATCGATCCGTGCGGGCACGAAGATCTCAAAGCTCGTCGACCAGCCCCAGCTATGATGGCCGCTTTCCTTGGGACCAGTAGACCGGACCTTCTGGTTCTCCGCGATCACTTTGACTTGAGCGAGCGTCGATTCCGCCTCGTTCTTGGAATCGCCCCACGCCTCCACCTTGGCCCGGACCAGGATCTCTTTCTTGTCCCAAGCGGTTACGTGAATGCCACCGTTTGGAGCGGCATCCACATCGAGCCGGCCGCCCGCGCTCATGTGGCTTTCCCGGATCTCGCAGGCCCGGTTAGCCCGTTGTTCCTCGCACTTCATCCGGTTTACCGGCTCCACCGCCCCGGCCACCGCGCCGAGGGCGAGTACCGCCAAGCCTGCCGTGTACACATGTTTCATCTGGTGTGTGACTCCCTTCGCAGAGGAGAGACGGAAATCCGAGTCTGCCGTTCGGAGATTGTTACATCTTTTATCTAAATCACGCCCGGCGTCTGCGTTGAGGGAGCGTCAGTCAGTCCCTGGCGCTGCTCTCCGACAGTATGGTGATCGGGTTCCAGCCGGCCATCGGCTCAGGCGCGTGCTGCGCGCCATCTGTTAGGCTGATACATTCACGAGATTGCGCCGACGGGGACCTCTTGCTCGTATGAAGGCTTGGTTCGTTTTATCCATCCTGCTGTGTGCCTGCTGCGCTTGCGGAGTGCGCTCGCCCACGCCGTCCGGAGCTGCAGATGCAGCATTGGGTCCGCCGGACAAGCCCGTCGAAAGGCGGACGGCGAGTTCGGGCGAGTGGGACTCAACAGCGAAGATGATCGCCGGGCTGAAAACCCCTTCGATCGCCAGCATGACTCCAGAGCAAAAGGCGGAGTGGAAGCGCCATTGCTGGGCCACCGACTCGGAGTGGAAGCTGTTGAAGTCGCGGTATCTCAGCAAGATCGACGCCTGGGCCAGTCAGAACCTGCAAGATGCGGCCAAGGACGGCGTCGCCTTCTATCCCTTCGGCGGACCCGACGCGGCGACGCTCCTCGCCGTCTATCCCTCTGCCCAGGAATACATCATGATCGGGCTGGAGCCGGCCGGGAAGCTGCCTGACTCGATCGACGGATATACGCCCGAATACTGGTCAGGCGTGCGGCAAAGCCTGCGTTCCGCCGTCGCTCTCGGCTTCTTCAAAACCGAGGAGATGGAGGAGGATTTCAGCGGCGAGGGTGTCGGCGGTATCACGCCCGTACTCCTGCTCTACATCGCACGCAGCGGGTTCACTGTGGAGGACGTCGTGGCGGTTCGAGTCTCTCCCCGGGGCGGCCTGGTGGCGGCGCCGGACGCGCCTCCCGTAAAGCGCGAAGTCCGGGGCGTGACGATTTTCTTTTCGGACGAGAGTGGACGCCAGAGGAAGCTCACGTACCTGGGCCTGAACCTGAGCGATACGGTGAAAAAGCGGCCCGAAGCGATGCGCTTTCTGGAGCAGCTCCACGCGGTGAAGACGCTGCTCAAGTCAGCTTCCTACCTGATGCACAAATCGTATTTCTCCACTATCCGCCGCGTCATCCTGGCGCAGAGCGATGTGGTCGTGGAGGACGATTCGGGCATTCCTTTCCGCTTCTTCCATGAAAACGAGTGGGACGTCCGGCTCTTTGGCTCTTACTCGGAGCCGATCAAGCTCTTCTCCGACTGGCAGCAGGACGATCTGAAAGACGCGTACGCGTCGCCCGGCATCCAGCCGCTCGGGTTTGGCTTCGGCTACCGGTTTAAGCCCGACACTTCCAACCTTCTGCTGGCGCGGCGCAAGTCACACTAAAGAAAGTGGGGTGGCGCTCCAGGCCCCGCAAGTTTGTCCGGAGCGGGCTCTGGAGAGCCCGCGCGGTCCTGGAGGACCGCCCCATACCGTCTAATTCACAACCGGGCGCGGCAGCAGATCCGCCAGGAAATCGCGGAGTTGCGGCTCCGACTCGAAGAGCACAGCCTGCAGCCCCGCGCGCTTTGCGCCTTCCACGTTCGCGCCAATGTCGTCAACGAACAGAATTCGCGCCGGGGCGACGGCCAACTCTTCAATCAGCCGGTCGTAGATTGCCTCATCCGGCTTTACCAGCCCCAGGTCGCAGGAGTACACCTGCACGTCGAACAGCGGCAGCCAATCGGCTTCGGCGCGGAGTTTCTCCAGCATGTCCGCCAGCATGTTGGAGAGGATGCCCGTCTTGACGCCGGCATCGCGCAACTGGGCGGCCAGCGCGAGCATCGAGCTGTTGTAGTCGCTCCACATTGCGAGGTCGGCCGCCTGCAGCGACGCATATTGCGCCTCACTCAACAGGGCGCCCGCACATTGAGCCATGGTGCGCCAGTACTCGCGGGCTTCGATCATGCCCCGGTCGTAGGGGCCGCGGAGCCGTCCGTACATCCGCCAGAACTTATCGCGAGGGAGTCCGAACGGCGCCGCTAAACGGTCAATAGCCGACGTAGCAGGCGGGTGGCAAAGTACGCCGCCGTAGTCGAAAACAACCGCTTCAATCCTGGATTGCGAATTCGCTTGCATGGCTTGCTTCAGCCCTCACTCTGATCTTGCAAAGCCATAATGTCCAATGAAACATTGGAGCTGTTCTGATAACCTCTGGTTATGGATCTCGAACTGAGCGAGATGCATTCGTTTCTCACTCTCGCCGATGGCCTGCACTTCGGACGGGCGGCCGAGACACTGCACGTTTCTCAACCCGCGCTTAGCAAACAGATCCAGCGCATGGAGGCCAAACTCGGCGGCCCGCTGCTGGTACGGCGCTATCGGAAAGTGAGCCTGACGCCGGCTGGCGTCGTCCTGCGCGACCGGGCCAAGCAGGTCTTGCGGGACGCCACAACCTCGGAACAACTCGTGAAACTCGCCATCCGCGGAGAGGCTGGCCTGCTGCGTGTCGGCTTTGGCATCGCCTCGCTGGCCTCCGGCTTGCCGGAACTCATTCTCAATTTCCGCAAGCGCTATCCGCACGCGCACATGACCATGCGCGACATGTCCACGCCGTCCCAGATCGAATCGCTGCTGCGCGGCGAGATCGACGCGGGATTCGTGCGCTTGCCGGTGTTGGACGATCGCGTCGCGTGGGCTGCGGTGCTGGAAGAGCACCTGGTGGTCGCCTGCAATCCCAAAGGCGATTTCCGACCCACAGCGGGCCTCTCTTCGCTCAGGGGAGCGCCCTTCGTAGTCCATTCACGCGCGACCTCGGCCAGCCTTTACGATCACACCGTAAGAACCTGCCGGGCGGCCGGCTTCGAGCCCAGAATCGTTCAGGAAGTGAACGAGTTGTTCACGGTCTTGAACCTGGTGCGCGCCGGGCTCGGCGTCAGCCTGGTCCCCAGTTCCGCCCGGCTCATGCGCGTCCCGCAAGTCAGGTTGTCTGAAACGCGAGTCGAAGAGGCGAGGTGGTCGGTCGGCATCGCCTGGAAAAAGGAAGAAGCCGTCGCGCCGCTGGTGGCGCGTTTCGTCGAACTCGCACGCGACTGGTATGCGCGGCTCGGGCCGCGCCAGGAACCGTAGGACCGGCAGCACGCTTTCCCGGGGCTGTTACGCCCTTGCGCCGGCCGCCTTGATGCGCGGGAAGTACAGCCATAGATGCCCGCCGTTGTCGTTCTCGCCAAAGACGATCTCGCCGTCGCGACCCGTCACGGCGTCTCCGAACGTGTAGCCGTAGCGGCGGCGTTCGAGGACCGAAGCGGCAACGCCCAGGTTGGCCAGTTTGCCCGTGGACGGATCGAAGCAGAACATCTTCGACATCTCGTTGCCGCAGAAGCCGAAGAGACGGCCGTCGAAGGTCACCGCCATGGGGCCGACCGGCGCCAGCGGGGCCTGAGCGAGCACGCCGCTGAAGCCCTTGCCCTCGTGGAACGAGTAAATGTTGCCGTCCGCGCCGGCGGTATAGAGCAGACCGCTGGCAGCGTCGGTCGCCCAAGTAAGCGGCGCGTCGCCGAAGCCCTTCGGCAGCGTTACGGCGTGCCGCTGGACGCTTCCCTTGGCGACGTCGAAACGCCACAGAGAATTGCCGTCGTCACGGCCAAAAACGCCTCCGCGCGAACCCAAGACAATGCGTCCCGAGCCGGGCGCTTCGCCGACGACGGTCAGCTTCACATTCGCGGCATCGGCCGTTGCATCAATGGTCACGATGTGCCGCGAAGTGACGGCAACCACGCTCTTGCGCTCGGGGCCTGCTACGGCGTGCACCACCGGTTCGCCGGAGGAGCATTCGCCGTGATCGGTAATCACCGGGCGCGTGTAGCCCCACTCCTGAATGAAGTCCTCGCCGTACAGGTCGGTCTGCGGAACGCTGACCGACCGTCCGCCGCGCGCCCCATTCACGAAGGCGAACACGCGCGAGCCGGCGCAGCACACCGCCGCGGTCTCGATGGCGCCCTCGGGCATGCCCATTTCCAGTACGACGTTGCTCAGGCCGTGGAACAGCGCGATAAACAGATGCGCCTGGCGCCCGCTCGTTCCGCCATAGAGCGTGCCGTGGGGCGTTCCGTCGAGCGCCGTGATATGGCTCTCGTCGAGCGGAATCGGCGTCGTCATGCCAGGGAAGCAGGTCGCGCAGGCGACCATCGTCCCTTCCTTGATGAACGTGCCGTGGTGCACGTCGTCGAGATACGCCTTGATCTTTGGAGATTCCGGATCGAACTGTGGTTTGGTTTTAGTCTGCATGGCCGTGATCTCCTCCTCATCCCCAAACACGAAGCGGCAGATGCGCGTTCTCGCGCTTGCGGCCGGCCGGCATCGCAACGCGGAAGATCCCGCATGGGTAAGATCCGACATGGCCGAAGAAGAGGTCGCCGTTATGATCCACGGCGCCGCGCGTGACGTAGTGCGCAAAGCCGTTGGGATGGACCAGGGTTGTCACCTCTTCACGCGCCAGAGTCTTCGGGTTCAGCCGCCAGACCACGCCCTCGCGCTCCTTGTGCGACGCGGACATTGGATTGTATTTTGGGTCCCGCCAGCGGGAAGCCACATAGTAAAGCTGTCCGTCGCCGGCGAATACGAGTCCGCCGCAGTGGTCCTCATACATACCCACCACCTCGGTGGTGTCGCGGTCCTGCGTGGCCGGGCCAAGGTTCTCGATGCGCGGCCACTCCCCTTCGTTCGGCCAGATGCGAATGAGGTTCGTGTTCGGGCACCACAGCGAGGCGTACACGCATTCGCGATCGGGCGAGGGCGCGACATCGTAGAACACGCTGTGCCAGCCGGTCTGGTACTGCGGATGCGGCAGCGTAAAAGGCGACACTTCCAGCCGGTCCGTCTCCGGCGTGTAGCGAATCAGGTGGCCGTAATCGTCGGTGGTCCAGACCCGGTGCCGCTTGTCGAGGAACAGCGTCTGCGGGTTGATCGAGCTGATGCGGCCCAGGTCGCGATGCTTGCGGGTTTTCAGATCATAAATGATGAAGTGATCGCGCGGGTAGCTCATCGAGTAGAGCAACTGGCGCTCTTCGTCGAGCAGCAGGCACCGGCACCCTTCCTTGGGAATCATCGTGTCGTACCACAGGACCTTTTCCTGGCGTGTGTCATAGGCGAGCAATGCCGCACCGATGAACCGGCGCTTCTCGTCGTGCCAGGAATACCAGGGATTGTATACCGGCAGATCGATGGGCGGTCCGGAGAGGTGCGTAGCCATGTAGAGCACGCCGTCCGACATCGACGGGGCGAAGCTGTAATGGATCTTGCACTGCGTCGCACGGCCGGAGGTGCCCGGGTCGTGCACCATCGCAGCCAGGTCGAAGAGATAGTCGAGCCCGTCCTTCTTCTCGTTGTACCGGACGGGTTTGACCACGCCGCCGGGCACGCCCTCCGCGCAAGCGGCGGCATAGACCCGGCCGTCCGGTCCAACCGACAGCGACCAGCACGTGTCGGAGTCTGGATGCTCGAGGAACGGGTACCAGTGCACACCGTACTCTTCGGGGGCTTTGGCGCTGGCGTTCGCCATGGCGAGCCCCGCCGCGGCTAAGCCCGTTCCGGCTTTCAGGAAATTCCGTCGATCCAGCCCACTCGGGTTCTGCATTCGTGTTTTTCTCCCGCGCCAACATTCTATATCTCACGCCGGGAGATTGCGCGCGTGCGCCGCGCCCCGCCGTACACTGGACACGTGGACCCCAGCGCAAATTTCCGGCAATTGCCCTCGGTGGACGAACTCGCGCGGGCGCTTTCCAATCTCGAAGGCCGCTTCCCGCGCACCCTCATCGTCGCCGAGTGCCGCCGCGTTCTGCATTCGGCGCGAGAGGCAATTCAAAGCAAGCAGCCGGTGCCGCACGACCTCGCCTCGCGCGCCGTCGCCGCGCTCGAGTCCCTGGAGCAACCGTCGTTGCAGCGCGTGATCAATGCCACCGGTGTGATTCTGCATACCAACCTGGGACGCGCGCCACTGGCCGCGCCGCCTTCCTCGGGCATTTACTCGAATCTCGAATACGACCTCGACACGGGCAAGCGCGGCAAGCGCGACGCGCATACCAACGCGCTTCTGGAGCGCCTGCTCGAAGCTCCCGGCATCCTGGTCAACAACGGCGCCGCGGCGGTTTTCCTTGCGCTGCACGAACTCGCCCAAGGCGGAGAGGTAATTGTCTCGCGCGGCGAACTGGTCGAGATCGGCGACGGCTTCCGCATCCCCGATATCATGGCCCGTTCGGGCGCGCGCCTGGTCGAAGTCGGCGCCACAAATAAGACGCGCATCGACGACTACGCGAGCGCCATTGGGCCGGAGACGCGCCTGCTGATGCGCGTCCATCCTTCGAATTTCCGCATGGTGGGTTTTACCGGCAGGCCATCGCTTGAGGAACTGGTCGCGCTGGGACGCGAGCGCGGCATCCCGGTCTATGAGGATCTCGGGAGTGGCTGCCTGGTGGATCTCTCAACCTGGGGCGTACACGAACCCACCGCCCAGGCGAGCCTGCGCGCGGGGGGCGACATCGTGTCCTTCAGCGGCGACAAGCTCCTGGGCGGCCCGCAAGCGGGTGTGCTGGCCGGACGCGCCGAGTTGATCGCGAAACTGCGTCGCAATCCGATGTTCCGCGCTCTGCGAGTCGACAAGCTGACGGTCGAAGCGATGGAGACGTCGCTGCGCTCTCTGTTGCTCGAGCGCTGGGACGAACTGCCGGTGCTGCGCATGGTTCGTCAGAGCCGGGAGCAACTCGAACTCCGCGCGGCGGAGTTCCTGCAGCGTCACGCCATTCAAGGCGCGGTGGTCATCGACGGGGAGTCGATGCTCGGCGGCGGCAGCACGCCGGAGCAGACTTTGCCGGCGTGCCTGATCGCCTTCGAAACCGAGGCGGTCGCCATGGAGCAATGCCTGCGCCAGTCGAGGCCCGCGGTAATCGCCAGGATCGAGCACGACCGTCTGTTGATCGACTTGCGGACGGTCCACCCGCGCGAGGAAGAAGAGCTGGCGGCGGCGCTGCACCAGGCGCAAGCCGCGGCTCGCGCGTAGCGCCTGCCCGGCAACTGCATCTCCAGAACTGCAAACCCGTCCTGCGTGGCCACCTTTTGATGCCACCCGAGTCATCTAAGCTATTCCAGTGGCATCGGGTGATTGTGTTCTGGCCTATAATGAGCTAACGCAAAAAGGAGGACATCTTGAAAAGATACGTTGTTTGCGTTTTGTTGGCGGGGATTCTGGCCGCGACGGGTAGCGCGCAGCAGAAGAAGCGGGTGGCGGTGTTGAACTTCGAATACGCCGCCGTTCAAAGCCAGATTTCGGCCGTTTTCGGCACCAACGTCGACGTGGGCAAGGGGGTGGCCGACCTGCTGGTCGAAAAGCTGGTCAAGGGCGGCTCGTTCAGCGTCATCGAGCGCAAGGCGATCGACAAGATCATGAACGAGCAAAACTTCTCGAACAGCGACCGTGCCGACGCCTCCTCCGCCGCGAAGATCGGGCGACTCCTCGGCGTGCAGGCAATCATCATCGGCAGCATTACGCAATTTGGCCGGGACGACAAGAAAGTCGGCGTGGGCGGCGGCGCCTTCGGCGGCGTGGCGGGGCGTTACGGACTCGGCGGCGTCGGCAAGAAGGAGTCCAAAGCCGTCGTAAACCTCACCGCGCGCATGGTCAATACCGACACCGGCGAGATTCTAGCCGTCGCCAGCGGAAAAGGAGAATCTTCGCGCTCGGGCGCCATGCTGGGTGGGGCGGGCGGCAGTTATGGTGGTGGCGGCGGCGGCGCCATCGACATGTCCAGCTCCAATTTCGCCGACACAATCCTGGGCGAAGCCGTGAACAAGGCTGTGGATCAAATGTCCGTCGAGTTGCAGCAAAACGCTTCGAACCTGCCCACGGTAGCCGTCAATATCGACGGCGTTATCGCCGACGCGACCGGCGGCACGCTGATCATCAACGTAGGCAGCAAAGCCGGCCTGAAGGTGGGGGATACGCTGCAAGTCCGCCGCCTCGTGCGCGAGGTCAAGGATCCCGATACCGGCAAAGTAATTCGCAGGGTGGAAGACACTCTGGGCTCGATGGTGATCACTGAATTGGACGAATCCTCCGCCGTGGGCAAGTACTCCGGCGCAACTCCGGCGAAGGTGGGCGACAAGGTCCGCAACCAATAGGCCCTTATGGACTACGAAATTGGTTCGCGCGCCGGCGATTACAAGATCCTGGACGTTCTTGGCGCCGGAGGCATGGGTAAGGTCTACAAAGTCCAGAACGTGATCTCGGACCGCATCGAGGCGATGAAAGTTCTCCTGCCCAACCTGGAGGGAGATCCCGAACTGGCCGACCGATTCGTCCGGGAAATCAAGGTCCAGGCCCGCCTCGACCATCCCAACATCGCGGCCTTGCACACGGCGCTGCGCATCGACAACCAGCTCATGATGCTGATGGAGTTTGTGGAAGGCGTCACGCTGGAGCACATGCTAAAAAGCGGGCCGATCCCGATTGAGCGGGCGGTCGATTACATCGCCCAGGTGCTCTCCGCACTTTCGTATGCCCACGCGCATGGCGTCGTCCACCGGGACATCAAACCGGCGAACATGATCCTCACGCCCCAAGGCACCATCAAGCTGATGGATTTTGGCATCGCGAAACTGACCGCCGACCACAAACTGACCCAGACCGGCGCCACGGTCGGTTCGCTGTACTATATGTCGCCCGAACAGATCAAGGGCGCCACCGACCTCGATGCGCGCTCGGATCTTTACTCGCTCGGCGTGGCCCTGTATGAGATTGTGACCGGCGCTCGCCCGTTCCAGGGCGACAGCGAGTATTCCATCATGTCGGCGCATTTGGAGAAGACGCCCATTCCGCTGCTCCAGATAGATCCAACGCTGCCGGACGCTTTGAACGCGGTGGTATTGATGTCTATCGAGAAGGATCCCGCCAAACGGTTCCAGTCGGCCGACGCCTTCCGCAACGCGCTGCTGAGCGTGGTCCCTGCCGCGCAGCAAGCGGCTCCGCGCACGGCGCCCTCGCCGCAGCCGCCGCCAGCCGCGCGAACCCCATTTCCCGTTACCGTCACACCCGAATCCGTCTCGCCTCCAGTTCCGGCCAAGGCGGGCGGACATCGTGGACGCTACCTCATCCTGGGAGCGGTAGTCATGCTCGCGGTTCTGGTAGTAGCGGGGACGCAGGCGCCCAAGTTCCTGCACAAGAGCGCTCAGACGGAGCCCGCGTCCGCGCCGGCCAGCGTTCCGGCAACGACCCCTCCACCCGTCTCCGAGGCAGCGTCTCCCGCGCCGCAACAGGCCTCGCCTCCTCAGTCATCCACGGAACACCCGGACCAGCAGCGGGCCTCGGCGCCCGCGACGAAGCCCCAGGCCGGTCGGCAGAGCGCAAGGCCCGCTGAGAGCCAGCCTGGAGTCCAAGCGCAGACGCAGACTTCCGCACCAGTCGTCCAGCAGTCTGCGCCGCCGCCAGCGGCTCCGGCCCAGGCCGCCGCTCCCGGTCCATCTCCCGCCGATATCGCCGCACTAAACGAGCTGCGCGAGCAACTCCCGCAACTCGGAATCCGCGCCGGCGCGGTCCATAAGAGTCTTACCAACCTGGAACGTGCACAGAGCCAGCAGGGACTTGGGCTGCGCGGGGATATCGTCGCCACCGCGCAACGCATGGACTATCAGCTCACCGCCGCCGAAGACGCCCTCAAGCGTGGCGATGCCGCCGCGGCCAGGAAAAGTCTGGACGCCGCGGAGAAAGCGGTCTCCAAGCTCGAGAGTTTCCTGGGCCTTTAGTGTGCCGAGTTGTAAGTTCGCCGCATACATCCAGGTGGGACGGACGTCCACGTCCGCGCCGGACCTCCAGGTCCGGCTCTTTCGGACGCCAGGAAGAAGGCCGGCGTGGACGTCGGCCGCGGACCGGGAGGTCCGCCCCACCGCCGCGCACTTGTTCAATGAACTTCTAATTCGGGCCACTAGTAAGCAGTGGGGCGCCCGTCACTGCGGCTACAATACAAAGCACAGTGACGCCTGACGCCTCGTCCGCCATCGAAATCCGCGATTTGCGTAAAGTTTACGGCGATAAAGCCGCCGTGGATGGTTTGAGCCTGTCGGTGCCGCGAGGCTGCTTCTTCGGCTTCCTCGGCCCGAACGGCGCGGGCAAGACGACGACCATCCGCATGCTGATGGGCCTGGCGCCCGCCACCTCCGGCTCGATGAGCCTGCTTGGGCTGCGCATGCCGGAGGATGCCGTCGCGATCAAAGGACGCATCGGCCTGGTGCCGGACGACACGCTGCTGTTCGACCACTTGAGCGGGCCGGAGTTCGTCCGCTTCGTCGGACGCATGTACGGTCTGGAGATGGAGACGGTACGGCAACGGACCAGGGAATTGATCCAACTCTTTGAACTCGAATCGGCGGGACGCAAGTTGATCGCCGACTACTCCAAGGGCATGCGCAAACGCGTCGCCATGGCCGCGGCTCTGATCCATAAGCCGGACCTGTTCCTGCTCGACGAGCCGTTCGAGGGCGTCGACGCCGTCGGCGCGCGATTGATGAAAGAGATCCTGCTGGAGCAGGCCCGGCGCGGCGCGACCATCTTCCTTACGTCGCACGTGCTCGAAGTAGTCGAACGCCTGTGCGAACGCATTGCCATTATCAACGATGGCCGGCTGGTGGTGGAAGGCACGCTAGACGAACTGCGTTCCGGGGCGGAGACTCTGGAGGATCTGTTCGTGCGGGCGGTCGGCGCCGAGGCGCGGACGAACGAAACGCTCGGCTGGCTGTGAGGAAAGCAATGGGGACGAGACGCGTGTTGGGGCAGGCTTCAGACTGCGCGGGACTTCAGCCCCGCAGGGCTCGCCGGAGGGACCGGCTGAAGCCGGTCCGCAGACTGAAGTCTGCCCCACCACCACGCGAGGTGAGCACGTGATCCTCGACCAGCAGACTCGCGCGATCGTCTGGGCGCAGTGGCGCTCGATCTTCAACCGCTTTCCACGCCAGCGGGCGGGGCTTGCGCTCACCTGGTTCTTCACGCTGCTCTGGTACGCCGGCTTCACCGTCCTGGGCCTGGCCGCAGCCTGGAGTTTGCCCTTCGTGAAGGACCACAGCCTGCTCCTCCACGTTCTCGATATCGAGTTGCTCGTGGCATTTCTGTATTGGCAACTCATGCCGCTGTTGATGGTCTCCAGCGGCCTGTCGCTCGACCTGAAGCGGCTGATGGTCTATCCAATTCCCGAGGGGCGGATGTTCAGCATCGAAGTCCTGCTGCGCGCGAGCACCGGCGTGGAAGTGCTGCTGGTGCTCGCGGGAACCACCATCGGACTCTGGCGCAGCTCGATTGCGCCCTGGTGGGGCCCGCTGTTCTTCCTCCCGTTCGCAGCCTTCAACCTGTGCCTCTCGGCCGGGATTCGCGATTTGCTTTCACGCCTCATGCGCAAGCGCGGTGTGCGCGAGATTGTCGTGCTCGGCTTCGTGGTGCTGACCCAGGTTCCGAACTTCATCATCAGGATGGTTCCTCACGAAAAGTTGTCGGCATACGCCAGGCAGTATTCGTCCATCAGCGCCATGCTGCCCGTGCCGTGGCAGTGGACAGCCCGCCTGGCCGCGGGCGATATCTCGGCCGCCGCGATCGGCGGACTCACGCTTTGGGTAGCGCTGGGAGCGTGGTTCGGCTACTCGCAATTCCGCCGTGGCCTGCACTTCGACGAGGCCGCGGCCGAGAGCGCAAACCGGCCTTCGTCCACGCGCGGGGGCCGCATTCCAGTGCTGGAGCGGATCGCCGATCTGCCGCTGAGGATCTTTCCGGAACCACTCGCAACGCTGGTACAGAAGGAACTGCTCACTCTGCCTCGCGTGCCGCGCTTCCGCATGCTCTTCCTGATGGGCGCCTTCTTCAGCCTGATCGTGTTCGTCCCGTTCCTCTCGCACCCGGGCGGTGCGCCCAATCAGGGATTCATGCGGCAGAACTTCCTGACCATCGTGGTTCTGTATTCCATGCTGCTGCTGACCGAGCCGTTGTTCGCCAACGTTTTTGCCTACGACCGCAAAGCCGCGCAGGCGTACTACGTGCTGCCTGTGCGGTTTTCTACCGTGCTGCTGGCCAAGAACCTGACGGCCGGATTATTCATCGTGCTGGAGATCTCGCTGGTCTGCCTGGTCACGCGAGTGTTCGGCCTCGCACTCACGGCGCTGCAGTTGCTGGAGAGCGTGGCCACGGTGCTGGTCTTCGCCGCGTTCCTGCTTTCGATTGGCAACCTCACGTCGATACGCTATGCCAAAGCAGTGGACGCCTCGAATCCCTGGCGCGGAAAAGGCAGCGGGAAGGGGGGCGGCTGGCTGATGCTGGTCTACCTTGCTACGGCTCCCGCGGCGGTGCTGGCACACCTGGCGCGTTACGCTTTTGGAAGCGAGATGGCATTCTTCGCGGTGCTGGCATCGTCCTTTTTCATTGCGGCGCTGACTTATATCGTTGCCTTCGACAGCGCGATTGAGTCGGCCGACAAGGATCGCGAGCGGTTCCTGTCAGCGCTCGGCGAAGGCGAAAGCGTGATCGGATGATGTTTCGCTCCCGAGCCGCGACCGCCGGAATGGACCATTGACGCGTCTCCGAAACGGCTATCCCAGTTTTCTGTAGGCGCTGGCGAAATATAGCAGCGGCGCACCGTCGTGAGATTCGGCACGCTCCACCAGGCCGATGAAAACCGTGTGGTCCCCGGCGTCAAACGAGCCGTGCGCAGCACATTCGAGCACGGCCAGAACACCGTCCAGAACCGGCGCTCCGTGCACTCCTTCACGCCACGCCAGACCTTCGAAGCGGTTGCTTTTCCTGGAGGCAAAATGTTGCGAGAGGTCGATCTGATCTTCTCTTAATACATTGATAACAAATGCTTTAGCTGTCTGAAAAGAGGAGTATGCCGTGGCGGTCCTGGCAATACAAACCAGGATCAGCGGGGGCTCCATGCTCACCGAAGTGAACGAGTTCACGGTCAAGCCTTCGGGTGTGCCTTCCGGCCCCAACACGGTCGCGACAGCGATGCCCGTGGCGTAGCGCGCGCACGCTTTCCGGAACTCTTCGGGGCGCGGGATCCGATCCGTCGATGAACTATTCATGGGGGTCTGCGAAAGAGACGCTTGACAAGCGTGTAACCCTAATCCTATCATGCACTTTGACGCGACGCTCGCGAGTGCCTGGAGGGCCCGGCGTCTAAGGAGGCTCATCTTGATTAAACTCGACATCGTCAATGAAGTAGTCAACAAGACCGGCATCACGAAGACGAAGGCCGAGATGGCTGTCGAGACGGTGTTCGAGTCCATGAAGCGAGCGCTCGCTCAGGGCGAGCGGATCGAGCTTCGGGGCTTTGGAATCTTCACCGTCCGCCCGCGCAAGACCGGCATAGGCCGCAATCCTCGAACCGGCGCCGAGGTGGCCATCCCGCCCGGCAAGGCCGTTCGCTTCAAGCCCGGCAAGGAATTGCAGGCGCTCGACTAAGCGCGCCTCCGCCTTGGCCTGAACCGTGGCAAGCGACAATTCACGCCCACGTCAATTGCGGGCGATCCTGATCCCGCTCGTTCTCTTTCTGCTGACTCTGCTCTGCACCACGGCGCTCGGTGCGCGCGTTCAGTTTCACTTCGAGCGCAATCTGCCGGGCTTCGATTTCGTCGAGGATTTCATTGCCTTCGGCGACCTGCTGCACCACCCTGCATTGCTGCTGGACGGCCTGCCGTATTCGCTGACGCTGCTGCTCATTCTTCTGGCGCATGAATTCGGACATTACTTCGCCTGCCGCTATCACGGCGTGCTGTGCACGCTGCCCTGGTTTCTGCCGGCGCCCAGCTTCATCGGCACTTTCGGCGCGTTCATCCGCTTCCGGTCCCCGTTGAAGAGCCGTCGCGAGCTGTTCGACGTCGGCATCGCGGGTCCGCTGGCCGGCTTCATTTTTCTGCTCCCCGCGCTCGGCATCGGTCTCGCGCTGTCGCGGGTTGTGCCAGGCCTGGGCGAAGCGGGCGAAGCCAGGCTCGGGCTTCCGCTCGCGGTTCAGTGGGTCGGCGGATGGCTTTTCCCGGGGGCGAATCTGGCCGACCTGAACATGCACCCGGTGGCGCGCGCCGCGTGGGTCGGGCTGCTCGCCACTGCGCTGAACCTGTTGCCGGTGGGACAGCTCGATGGCGGTCACGTCGTGTACTCCTGGCTGGGCGAACGGCATCGCTGGGTGTCGCTCTCCACCATCGCCGCATTAGCCCTGTTGGGCTTCCTCTTCTGGCCCTGGTTCTTCTGGGCGGGCGTGCTCGCGCTAGTGGGCCGCCGTCACTTCCCGGTCTACGACGATGAAGCGCTGGATGGAAAGCGCAAGGCGCTACTCGTCGTCGCGGCCGTGATCTTCGTGCTGGCGTTTATGCCCGCTCCACTTCAGTACAATGACACGCAGGAGTGGTTGCACTAGCCGGAACCGCCATGCGGTTTCGCATGCATCCTGTCACTGGCTTGCGTCCCCAATTGAAGATCTCGGCGACCATCATCACGCTCAACGAGGAACGTAATCTCCCGCGCGCCATCGAGAGCCTGCGCTGCTGCGACGAGATCCTGGTGGTGGACAGCGGCTCCAGCGACCGTACCGTCGAGATCGCCAAGGACTACGGCGCACGAGCCATCCAGGCCGGCTGGCACGGTTACGCGGGTCAGAAGAACTATGCCTCCGAGCAAGCCGCCTGCGATTGGGTGCTGTCCATTGATGCCGACGAAGCTCTCAGCGAGGAACTCGAAGCCGAGATCCTGCAGATCAAAAAGAATGGTCCGCAGTTCGACGCCTACTCCTTCCCGCGAATGACGCAATACCTGGGCAAATGGATCCTGCACTCGGGTTGGTACCCTGATCGCAAGATCCGTCTATTCGACCGAAGGAAGGCCAGATGGGTCGGTGAATACGTCCATGAGAGTGTAGTGGCGGAGAGCCGCGCCGGGAAACTGCAGGGCAATCTGCTGCACTACACTTGCGCGTCGCTCAGCGAGCATCTGAAGTCGCTGGACCGTTACACGACGCTCGCCGCGGAAGAAGTAGTGGCGCGAGGCCGGCGAGTGGGCGCGCACCGGTTGATGGTCGATCCGGCGTGGACCTTCATGCGGACATACTTTTTGCAGGCCGGTTTTCTGGATGGCGTGGAAGGGCTGACCATCGCCTACATGGCTTCGCTGTATACGTTTCTTAAGTACGCGAAGGCGCGCTTCGCGAGCTTGCGCTGACCATGCGGATTCTGCACATCGACACGGGTGAAACTCTGCGCGGCGGGCAGATACAGGTGCTGCGCCTCCTGGCGGGACTCGCAGCGCGCGGCGTCGAAGTGCGGCTGATGGGTGTCGCGGGTTCGCCACTCGCGCGCGAAGCGGCGGCCCGCGGCATCGAGACGAGAGCGCTGAGTTGGACATCGGTGTGGCGCGAGTCGCGCTGGGCCGAACTGGTACATTGCCACGATGCGCATGCGCACACGTTCGCCTGGCTCGCCTCGCGAACGCCGTTCGTAGTCTCGCGAAGAGTGGCGTTTCCGGTCAAAAAAACATGGTTTTCCGGCAAAAAATACGCCTCCGCGCGGCTGTTTTTGTGTGTTTCGAAAGCTGTCGCCGAAGTGCTGCAGGCCGCGGGTATTCCGGAAGAACGTTTGCAGGTGGTCTATGACGGCGTGGACGTGCCGCCAGTAACGGGCAATCGCAAGGGAAGGATCGCCGCGCTGGATTCCGCCGATCCGGGCAAGTGCCGGCCGCTGCTCGAACAGCTCACGCTCGATATCGATTTCATCACCGATCTGCCGCGTGCGTTTCAGTCGGCGCGGCTATTCCTGTATCCCACGGAATCCGAGGGCCTGGGTTCGGCGGCGCTGCTGGCGATGGCTTACGGAGTGCCCGTCATTGCGAGCAAAACCGGCGGATTGAGAGAGATTGTTCACGATCACCGGACCGGTCTCCTCGCAGCCAATTCGGCCCGGCAGTTTCAGAATGCGATCAATGAACTCGAAGGGGATCCGAAACTGACCGAGCGCATCGTTCGCAACGCGCGCGCCATGGTGGAACAAGGCTTCACCACGAAACACATGATCGACCGGACGATGGAGTGCTATCGCGAAGCTTTGGGGTAGGCCATTGGAATATCAAATCGTGATCGAAATCTTCGCCGTGGTTTTCGGGTTGCTCTTCGGCAGCTTCGCGAACGTCTGCATCACGCGCATGGCCGCGGACGAGTCGGTGGTGAAGCCGCGCTCGCACTGCCGCCAGTGCGGGCACATGATCGCCTGGTACGATAACATCCCGGTGCTGAGTTTCCTGCTGCTGCGAGCGCGGTGCCGGCACTGTCAGGCGCCGATCTCGTGGCGCTACCCGATTGTCGAGGCGCTCACCGGTGTGTGGTTCTGGGCGGCTGTGCACTGCAGCGGCGCGGGTTGGTACGGCGCCAAGTGGTGCCTGTTCGGCTTCATCCTCATCGCACTCTCCGTCATCGATCTGGAAGAGCGCATCCTGCCCGACGAATTCACGCTGGGCGGGTGGCTGGCTGGACTGGCCTTCGCTTTCGTCGCGCCTCCGCATGCGGGGATCATCTCGCTCTTGCTGGGTCTGCAGTCGCCCTGGATGGCCGGGTTGGCGGAAGCGGGTCTGGCGTCGGTTGCCGTGGCTCTGCTGCTGTGGTTCGTCGGGTGGTCGTATCAGCGCATCAACCGGATATGGAAGCGTGACATCGATCCTCTCGGCGAGGGAGATCCCAGAATGTTGGGCATGATGGCGGCGTTCCTGGGCCTTGAGAACACGGTGCTCGCGCTGATTGTGGCTGGGGTGTCGGGTAGCGTGCTGGGGATCATCTGGACGCTTTGCACGCGCAAGAAGGTCTTATCCTACGAGTTGCCTTTCGGGCTGTTCCTGGGAGCGGGCGGGCTATTGGTCGTCTGCGCCGATTGGCTCGGCTGGCTGCGCCTGTGAAGGATATCCACGGCTCCCTTACGGTCGCGGCTCCAAAACTCACTGCATGAAGAAGCGCCGGCAGCCCCTCGCGGGAACGCCGGCGCGCTGGTTGAAATGCTCCAGACGGGCTAGAAGCAACACTGTTCATTGTGTGGGACAGACCATCGCCTTGCGTGGTCTGTCGCGTCCGGGACCCGGCAGACGACACAAACTGATCGTCTGCCCCACCATATTTCCTTGTAAGTGAACAGTATTTGGGCTAGAAGATGATCTTCAGACCGAGCTGCACGTTGAACGGTTCGCCCGAGCCGATGCCGGGCGCTCCGTTGTAGTCGCCAATCGTATCGGTGAACTTGCCAAAACTGCCCGACGTGAGCGTTGTGGAGGTCGGCGCATAATTGGTCCGGTTGAAGAGGTTGAACATCTCGATGCGGAGCTGAGTGCCGATTCGCTCCGTGATCGGAGTGTTCTTGAGGACCGCGAAGTCCACCGTGGCAAAGCCGGGACCGCGCAGCGTGTTGCGGCCCACGGTACCGAAGGTGCCTTGGGCCGGCGCCGCAAACGCGGCCGGATTGAACAGGTAACCGGCCGGAACACTGGAGTAAGGATCGCTGACCTGAACGGCGCGATCGTTGCCTTCAAACGTTCCGCTGTAGTTCTGGCCGGCCCACACCGTGAGCGGAGCGCCGGTATAGAAGGACATGATCGAGTTCAATTGCCATCCCTTGACCAGCAGCTTGGGTCCCCTCGAAGACGACGGGATGTTGTAAAGCAGATAGTCGGTGAAGGTGTGCCGCACATCAAAATCGGAGCTGCCGTAGTCGCCCTTCAGATTCGTGCTGTTGGTCGGTGTGATGCCGCGAACCGCGGACGCATCGTCGATGGCGTGGCCGAAGGTGTAGGAGAACTGAGACGTCAGCCCATGCCAGGAGGTCGTCTTCAGGCTGGCGACCAGACCGGCGTAATGGGAACTCGCGCCGCTCTCCACCTGGTTGATGGTGGCGTAATCGGGATACGCCGAGTAGTAAGGACGCAGAGTGTTCTGCACGGCGAGCGACGCGGCGGTGCCCAGCGGCGAGACCGGCGCCTGGTTGATGTCCAGCGTGTTGAGCAAATGGTGGCCAACGCTCGCGACCCCGCCGATTTCGAGGAAAGCCGAGTTCGAAAGCTGGTACTGCGCGCTGAGCCCGAAGTTCTGCGCGGAGGCGTTCTTGAAGCCCTGATCCACGGAGAAAACGCCGTACGGCGGAGCGGGAATCGTGGAGCTGCCGAAGATGGCCTGGCCCGGCACAATGGTGTAGTTCGAACGGCTCAGGGAGAAGACCGGATCGGGGCCCGCCGGGTTGGACAGGATGCCCGTTGCGCCCTTGTTGGGAGGACGGTTGTCGCCGAAGGCGTTGACATTCGGCTGGTCGTAGAAGATCCCGTAATGGCCGCGCAGCACGAGTTTACCGCCGGCCTTCGGCGCGTAGGCGAAGCCGAAGCGCGGAGCGATATTGTTCTTGCGCGCCGGGTAGATCGAACTCAGGCCGTTGCTGCCCGTGAAGACGATGCCCTGTCCGGGGATGAAGGTGGAGATGCGGTTGGTCGGGTCGGTGATCGGCCCGAAGTACTCCCAACGCACGCCGTAATCCAGGCTGAGTTTGGGAGTGAGCTTGAAGGTATCCTGAGCGAACAGGCTCGCCGCGTTCACGTTGTAGTCGCGCTCCCGGTTGCCGAGAACGATGGCGGACGACTGAACATAGCCCGCCAGAAAGTCGGCCAGACTCTTCTCGCTGCTAGAGAGGCTGGGGTCATTGGCCCACGGTCCCTGCGAACCGTCGAAGCTGAACGTGCCGCGCGCGTTGCGTTCGTAGAACACATCCAGGCGCGAACGCCGGTATTCGCCGCCGGCCCGAAGCTGGTGCTTACCCGTAGTGTAAGTCAGCGTCTCGTCGATGTGACCCGTGGTGTCGATGCGGCCCAATGGAGGGGTGAGGCCGATCTCGTCGAATCCGCTGATCGAGATGTCAGGCGAGCCGGAAAGGAACGGGTCCGTGACGCCGGTGTTGAGGCCCGCGGCAACGGGGTTGAACGACGTGTCGAAATCGTTGAAGGTCTGCTTGAAGTAGTTCACGCCGGCCAGCACCTGGTTCACCAGGTGGGGCGAAAACACGGTATTGTAGACCAGCGAGTAGTTCTGCATGCGGCTAGGCGCCACCTGGTAATACTCGTGGTAGGGGCTGCCCACGGGTGCGGTCTGCGTTCCAGTGCCGACGAACCAGCGGAACGCCAGGTTGTTCTTCGCGTTGATGACATAGTCGATCTTGGCGATCCCGTTGTCGCTGTAGTTGTCGCTGTTGTCGGTGCTGAAGAAGTTCGGCGAAACCGCGCCGCCCGTGCGGCCGCGCGCGGGCCAGAACGCGAGCAGGTTGTTGGTGGCCGAGTTGGAAGCGACGCCATACTGCGACAACACGCCCTGGGCCTGTGTGACCCATGCGCCCGAAGGCTCGGTCGCCGAGTTCTCGTTGCCCACGATGAACTTCTGCCGTTCATAGGTCACGAAGTAGAACAGACGATTCTTCACAATGGGGCCGCCAAAGGACGTGCCGAACTGGTTGTTCTTCAGCTTCGGCTTTGGAGCGCCGGCGGGAGCGAATGGAGAAGCCTCGGCGAGAGCATCGTTGCGGTTGAAATAGTAGATCGTGCCATGCAGGTCGTTGGTGCCGGACTTGATTACCATGTTGACCGAGCCGCCCGCGTTGCGGCCCGCTTCGGCGTTGGCCTGACTCTGGACGGAGAACTGGTCGATGGCGTCGATCGGCAAGAGCGTTCCGGCCACGCCGGAAACACCGCCCTGGTTGACCGCCGCGGAGTTGTGCCACAGATCGTTATTATCCGCTCCGTCGATCTGCCAGTTGGTCTGGACGGTCCGAGTTCCGTTCAAAGAACCAGCGCCGTTCACGCCGGGCGCAAGCTTGATCAATTGCGTAAAGTCGCGTCCGTTCAGCGGCACTTCCTGCACCGCTTTATCGGGAATTACCTGGTTGGACGTGGCCGTTTCCGTATCCAGCGAAACCACGGTCGCCGCGACCTCCACGGTCTGTTGCTGGGTTGCTACTTCGAGACTGGCGTGGATGCCGGTGACTTTGCCAACCTCGACCGAGACTTGCTGAATCTTCAGTACCGCGAAACCGGGATGCGTCACCGTGACGGTATACTGGCCCAGCGGCAAATCCTGGAACGAGAATTCGCCCGTGGCCGAAGTGACCGTCTTGCGCTCCTGACCCGTAGCCGTACTGGAAGCTGCGATCGCGGCGCCAACCACGGCACTACCGGTAGGATCCAGGATGTTGCCTGAAATACCTCCGCGAAATGTTTGAGCATTGATGGCTATTCCTGACCATAGAGTCAGGGCCGCCAAGGAGAGACTAAACCTCTTGGACATGGGTACTCCCAAATTGTTTGGATCAATACGAACGGAGGGTACTCTACGAGGAAGTTACCCCAACTTCAGGGTTTAGATTACGTTACCATGCCGCTCGGGGCACTGCAAATAATCCTCTGCGTACGCCGCGAATCATTTCCGCCGTGCGTAGTGGAAGCGCAACGCCAGATGGCAGGCGCCAACAGGACTCCATGCACACGATAAGGACACGGCCCCTTTGGACTTGAGTAATGGAGCCAGCCCGGCGCGAGCGCGCACCATTCCGGGCCGGCCGTCCTGGATACCGCTGCTATTCATGCCCGCGGCGGAAGCACGCAAAGCGGTTCGGATCGATTTCCGGCACGCCTGGCAGCAGACGGTCGTCCGGCCGTAACGGACCGATCTGCACCTGAATCGGCGCGACGCCCGCCCAGACGGGCCGGGCATAATCTGCCTCGTCGTCGAGCGGCGGCCCCGTGCGCACCTTTGCGGTAGCCTCTGTCAGCGGCAAAGCCAGCACGCTGGTCGCCTTCAGTTCCTGCTCGTTCGGCTCGCGAACTTCTTCCCAGCGGTCGCGCGCCACGTGGTTGGTGAAGAGGCGCAAGGCCTCCCGCTTCTCCGCCGGATCTGTCACCAGGCGAGCCTTGCCGAGGATAACAACCGAGCGGTAGTTCATCGAATGATGAAAGGCCGAACGCGCCAGCACCAGTCCATCGAGCAGAGTCACCGTGACGCAAACATCGACTCCGGCAGCCAACTCTCGCAGCATCCGGCTGGCGGCCGAGCCGTGGAGATAGACCTGGTCCCCCGCCCGGACATAAGCCGTGGGAATGACGTAAGGCTGCCCGCCGGAAATGAAGCCGGCGTGGCAGATCAGGCCCGCGTCCAGAATGGCCTCAATCTGAGCCCGCTCGTAGACGGCGCGCTTCGGGAGCCGACGTACAGTCGCCCGCTCGCTCGGCGGGACATTGGGCGAAGAGTCAGGTGGCATAGAATACTGATTGTCGCTTATCTCAGTCCGAAGCCTGAATTCAAATGCGCCTACCTGAATTGCTTCCCCTCCTTCGCCGGCCCGCCATTGCCCTTTGCCTCATTGCGCTGGCCTGGGCCATGCCATCCGCGGCGGCGGCCCTGCCGCCTTATAAGGATTCTCAAGCCCCCATGCAGGAACGCGTGGACGATCTCGTCTCGCGCATGACGCTGGACGAGAAGATCTCGCAACTGATGAACGCCTCGCCGGCGGTCGAGCGGCTGGGCGTGCCCGCTTACAACTGGTGGAACGAGGCGCTGCACGGCGTGGCGCGCGCGGGCCGGGCAACGGTCTTTCCGGAGGCGATCGGACTGGCAGCGACGTGGGACCAGAAGCTGATGTTGCGCGTGGCTACGGCGATCTCCGACGAGGGCCGCGCCAAGCACAACGAATTCGTGCGGCGCGGCAAACGCAATATCTACCAGGGATTGACATTCTGGTCGCCCAACATAAACTTGTTCCGCGATCCGCGCTGGGGACGCGGCATGGAGACCTACGGCGAGGACCCCTATCTCACCGGCAAGATGGCCGTGCAATTCATTCGCGGGCTGCAGGGCGATGATCCGAAGTACTTGAAAACTGTCGCCACGGCGAAACACTTCGCCGTACACAGCGGTCCGGAAAGCGAGCGCCACACTTTCGACGCCCAGGTGAGCGAGACCGATTTGCGCGATACCTACCTCGCCCAGTTCGAAATGGCGATCAAGGAAGGCGGCGCGTACTCGGTCATGTGCGCCTACAACAGCTTGGCCGGCGAACCGGCCTGCGCGAACCCGGCGCTCCTGACCGGCATCCTGCGCGACGAATGGAAGTTCAAGGGCTACGTAGTGAGCGACTGTGGTGCGATCACGGACATCTACGAAACGCACAAGGCCGCGCCCGATGCCGTGCATGGCACGCCGCGCGCGGTCAAGGCCGGCACCGATCTCACTTGCGGCCGGGAGTTCTGGGCGCTCTTGCCGGCCGTGCAGCAGGGTCTAATCAATGAGTCTGAAATCGATTCCGCGCTCAAGCGGCTCTTGCTCGCACGCTTCAAGTTGGGCGAGTTCGACCCGCCAGCCATGGTGCCCTTCACGAAGATCCCTTATAGCGTGAACGACAGTGCGGAGCACAAGGCGCTGGCGCTTGAGACCGCCCGCAAGTCGATTGTCCTGCTGAAGAACGACGACGGCCTGCTGCCACTCAGCAAAACGGGGAAGACCATCGCCGTCATCGGTCCGAACGCGGACGACGTGAACGTGATGCTGGGCAACTACAACGGCGACCCATCCGCGCCGGTGACGCCGCTGCAAGGCATCCGCCGCAAGCTGGGACCGGGCGCCAAGGTGCTCTATGCGCGCGGCAGCGACCAGGCCGAGAACATGCCCGTTTACGAGGTTGTGCCCGGCTCCGCGCTTTTCACCAGCGACGGCAAAGACCGCAAGCATGGCCTGAAGGGCGAGTACTTCGCGACGGCGAACTTCGACCCCAAGCTCCCGCGAATCCAGCGCGACAATTTCTTCGTGCCGGGCAAGCTGGTCACGATAGCCGATCCCAAGCCGGTCCTGACGCGGATCGATGCGAAGATCGACTTCCAATGGTGGGACGGCACGCCTGACCCGCGCATCCCCGACGACGACATCGGCGTGCGCTGGACCGGATTCCTCGCGCCACCAGTGACCGGCACCTACCGCCTGGGCGGCTACGGCTTCAACGCCTGGGAGATCTATCTCGATGGCAAGCCAGTCGCCCATTTCAACAACATCCACGAGCGCTCCTATGAGTACGGCACGGTGGAGTTGCAGGCGGGCAAGCTTTATCCGCTCACGGTGCAGCTTCACAATTATCTGAACGACGCCAACATGCAACTCGTGTGGGCCGTGCCGGGCAAGGATTACGCGCAGGAAGCTCTCGAAACCGCGAAAAAGGCTGACGTTGTGGCGCTTTTCCTGGGACTTTCACCACGCCTGGAAGGCGAAGAGATGAAGGTGCAGGTGGAGGGTTTCTCCGGCGGCGACCGCATCAGCCTGGACCTGCCTAAGATGCAGAACGACCTGCTGCACCGCATCGTCGAACTGAACAAACCCACGGTGCTGGTACTCCTGAACGGCAGCGCAGTGGCCGTGAATTGGGCGCGCGATCACGTGAAATCGATTGTCGAGCTTTGGTATCCAGGACAGGCTGGCGGGAGCGCGATTGCCGACGTGCTCTTCGGCGACTACAACCCGGCGGGCCGCCTGCCGGTGACCTTCTACAAGTCGGCGGATCAGTTGCCACCATTCACCGATTACGCCATGAAGGGCCGCACCTACCGCTACTTCCAGGACGAACCGTTGTTCCCCTTCGGTTACGGGCTGAGCTACACGAAGTTCACCTACGGCAACATGCATATGCCTACGGAGGCACAGGCTGGCGGCGACGTCACGGTCTCCGTTGAGGTGCAAAACTCGGGCAAGGTGGCGGGGGAGGAAGTGGTCCAGTTGTACGTGAAGAATGTGGATGGCGGCGACTCGGTCCCGATCCGCTCGCTCCAGGGCTTCCAGCGCATCTCGCTGCAACCCGGCGAGAAGAAGCAGGTGGAATTCACCGTCACAGCCAGGCAGTTCTCGTCGATCGGCAAAGACAACCGTCGCGCCGTCATGCCGGGCGAGTACGAAATCTCAGTGGGAGGCCAGCAGCCTGGATTCCAAGGCGTCCTCGACGCATCGACGACCGAGGTGCTGACCAAGAGCGTGCACCTGACAGGCGAGAAACGGTTGGTGGATTGAGTGAGACTAGCGGGTGTTCCCACGCCCGCCATGTCGTCCAGTTGTTCTCGGTGATGTTTGGGGACGTGATGGGGTGCTGTGACTTGAGCGAACGTTAACCCTTTTGGGCTTTGGTTTCTTCACCGGCTCCAACACCGCGCCGCATTGCCGACAAAACCAGAAATAGTGATGATTCGACAGCCTTCGCCCCCACGGCTTCTGGTGCGCACAATTATTAGAGAACATGGCGGTGCTCCATGGCGTCTATGCTACACCGCGGACGGTGCCACAGGTGCAAGGATCGGAGCTTCAGTTCTGCGGCCGACTCTTGAGAATCATTGCCTGAGGACGTCTCATGGACCAGTTTGGTGGTTTCGAGTCTCAACCCCAATAGCGAACCGCGCTGAGGCGCCCGGCACGAAGATTGTATGAGTGGTGGAGGCTAACCGCCTGTGATAGCGTGGCTATTCGGCCAAGAGAATCCATATGAGCGCGATCACACTATCCTTCTGCGTGGCCTTAAGCCTGCTGATGCCTGCCAGTTGGGCAACTCCGGCACCGGAAACGACCACCCAGGTTCAGATCAAGAATGAGCGCCGGATCCGCTTCACGACCGATTGGCGTTTCTTCAAAGGCGAAGCCGCCGGCGCGGAGGCTCCGGAGTTCAACGATAGCGCCTGGCGCGCGCTCGATCTGCCCCACGATTGGGCGATTGAAGGACCGTTCGATAAGAAGAACGACCCCAACACGGGCGGACTGCCGATCTCAGGCACGGGCTGGTACCGCAAGCACTTCACGCTACGCGAGATTGTGAAGGACCGCCATTTCTCGATTGAGTTCGACGGGGCGATGTCCAACGCGCACGTCTGGCTGAATGGCAAAGAGATCGGTTCGCGGCCCTATGGTTACGCAAGCTTCGCGTTCGACCTGACGCCGAATCTGCGTTGGGATGGCGAGAACGTGCTGGCCGTGCGACTGACGCCGGAACCGCAGTCTTCGCGCTGGTATCCCGGCGCCGGCATCTACCGCAACGTCTGGCTGACGGTCACAGGGCCGGTGCATGTCGCGCACTGGGGAACCTACATCACCACGCCTGAAGTGAGTGCGGCAAGGGCGACGGTCGCGATCGCGACCGAAATTCAGAACGACGGAGCGGCGGCCGCCGCGGTCCAGGTCGTGACGACCATTCGGGACGCCGGTGGACGTGAAGTGGCACATGACTCCCACGGAAGTGAGGGACTTGAGCTTAACGGGACCTTCAGTGCCAAGTCCAACAGCGGCGTAGATCTCCCTGCTGGCGCCAAACAGAGTATCGAACAGAAGCTCGAAGTCTCGAACCCGCATCGCTGGGACATGGACGATCCCTATCTCTACAGCGCCGTCACCGAGATTAAGCAGGGCGGCAAAGTCGTTGACCGCTACGTCACGCCCTTCGGCATCCGTACGCTCGAATTCAGCCGCGAAAAGGGCTTCCTGTTGAACGGCCGGTACCGCAAACTGAACGGCGTCTGCAACCACCATGACCTCGGCGCGCTGGGCGCGGCCGTGAATCGCCGGGCCACCGAGCGTCAGTTGCAGATCATGAAGAGCATGGGCGTCAACGCCATCCGCACCAGCCACAATCCGCCTTCTCCCGAGCTGCTGGAACTGTGCGACCGCATGGGACTGGTCGTGATGGACGAATCGTTCGACATGTGGCGCATCCCGAAGGTGAAGAACGGGCTGAGCAAGTTCTTCGACGAATGGTACGAGCGCGACCTGCGCGACCTGATCCGCCGCGACCGCAACCATCCGAGCGTCATCTTCTGGTCCATTGGCAACGAGATCCCAGAACAGGGCAAAGCCGACGGCGGCATTCTCGCCAAGCGTCTGACCGATATCTGCCACGAAGAAGACCGCACGCGCCCGACCACGTCGGCATTTGATAATCCAGATGGGGCGATCAAGAACGAATTGGCGGCGAACGTAGACGTGCCCGGCTTCAACTACAAGCCGACGCGTTACGCGGAGTTGCAGGCGGCGCATCCGAAGTGGGCTGTCTACGGGTCGGAGACCGAATCGTGCGTGAGCTCCCGCGGCGTCTATCATCTGCCGATGAAGCTCGAAGGCAGAACGCCCGACTTGCAGGTAAGCAGCAACGATATTGAGGCTCCGCCATGGGCGTACTGCCCCGACGTGGAGTTCGAATTCCAGAAGACCATCCCGAATCTGCTGGGCGAGTTTGTTTGGACCGGCTTCGACTACCTGGGCGAGCCGACTCCGTACGGCAGCCGCAACGACTGGCCATCGCGCAGTTCGTATTTCGGCATCGTCGATCTGGCCGGATTCCCCAAGGACCGCTTTTACAGCTACAAGAGCTTCTGGACCACGGAGCCGACCGTGCATGTTTTCCCACACTGGAACTGGGCTGGTCACGAGGGCGAGAAGATCCCGGTGATGGTCTACACCAACGCGCAGGAGGTCGAACTGTTCCTCAACGGGAAGTCGCTCGGCCGCAAGAAACTGGGCGTGGATACGTTCGAGATGCCGGTCGGCAAGAACGTCAGCAAAGACGGCAAGTTCACCAGCAAATTCCGCCTGATGTGGGAAGTGCCGTACGCGCCGGGCGAGTTGAAGGCCGTTGGCTATCGCGACGGCAAGGAGTTCGCTGTGGACGCGGTGAAGACCGCCGGCGCGCCGGCGCGCGTGGTGCTCTCGCCCGACCGGAAAGCCATAGGCGCCGATGGCGAAGACCTGTCGTTCGTCACCGTGCGAGTTGAAGACAAGGACGGAAACTTCTGCCCGCTGGCGGACAACCTGGTGAAGTTCAAGCTGGACGGCCCGGCGACGATCGCGGGCGTGGACAACGGCAACGCAGCCTCCGTCGAGCCGTTCCAAGCCGACTACCGCAAGGCCTTCAACGGCCTGGCGCTGGTGATCGTGCGCTCGCAAAACGGCAAGCCCGGCCGCATCCGGCTGACGGCCAGCTCGGACAGCCTGCAGGCAGGCGAAACGCGAATCGACTCCGCAAAGTAGCAACGGCTCCGAAACGGAGCCGTGACCGTCAGGGAGCGGTGGATATAGTTTTCACGTCGTTGGTTGAGAGCGCCGATGGCCACCGCTTACTAGCGGTCGCGGCTCGGTTGCGGGGTGCTGGGCGATTGACTCGCCTGGAATCCGGTGTGAGCCGCCATTGGGTGCGTAGCGTCTGTCCTGCGCTCCGCCAATGCATCGGCCACGATCTTCTCCCAAGCGGCCAAACGGGTAGACCCTACCCTTTTTCCGATTTTTAGTTCAATAGAATCAATATTTTACAAGCGAAGACGGGATTCCCTACCCGTTTCCCGTCCCTCCCCGCCACGCCAACGACCTCTATCGGACGACAACTCTGGCGATCGGGGGTGGCGGCCAGAGGCGCGCCACGGAATGCCGGACACCGGGAATTCGCTTCCCTGCCCCAGCAGGATTTCGCGTTGCGGCAATCGAACTTTGCGAAGCGATCAATTCCCGCTGGCAGAGAGTTCAGGAGTGGTACCTCTGTGTAGTCGTCAATGCTGGAGGGTGAAAAAAGGGCGCCTAAAAAGGCGTGGAGGCCCGCAGGACTGGGATTCCGGTGGGCCTCCTTCAGAGGGGCTTGCGAAGAGCTGGGCCTCTTCGCAGGGATGCAAGTAAGTCGATGACGACTTTAATTGTCTTACAAGATTGCAACTTGGATGCCAAACCGGAGAGTCTTCAAATATCAATGATTTCCGGACCTTCTTCACTGATTCTAAGGCGCCGCGCGGGGGATATGCCCCAGAATTGACACACATCTGGGGCACTTCCCCCAACCGGTTTTGGGGCCCTGTCCTACCGGATCCGCCCATGCCTGACTCCATCAAAATGAAGGCGGTGCGGCGACTCCGCCATCTGTCCCACGCCTCTGTTCCCGCAGCAGCTCTTCGACGTCCTCGATCTTCTCGCCGATCAGGGTCAGCTTGCGGGTCAGGCTTTGGATCTCCAGTTCGGAACGCCGGTTGACCTCGAAATCGAGTTCGCCGCGCATCCGGTCTTTCGTGTCCTGCCGGTTCTGGCTCCCCACCCTTCGCGATGGGCCTGTGCCTTACGTTGCCGGGCTCCACCGGATCCACGAAGAATCACCACCGCGGATCAACGCCCGCAGCACGTACTTGTGGCGATCGGTCCGTTTTCTTTGCCGAAGTTTCGGCCCAATGGCTACTGAGCCCGTCTGCGTTCTGAGGCAATCGTCGTTAAACAGAATCGGGAAGAGGCGCCGCACAGATGCACGTCATCCCGGCTGTGGAGATCAACGCCGCCTTTTTGGAGAATCTACTCCAATTTATCTTCTTTCCTCGGCTAAAATTGGGGGAGCATGAGCGCAGTCTCTCTACCCGAGGAGCAATCAACGCTCCTAGCCGATCTGGACCCCAACCCGCTGGTCATACTGGGCCAGGACCGGCGGATCCTATACGCCAACCCGGCGGCTCGCGCATTGAGTGCTCCTCACAACGGCGAGCGCATGGAAGGCCTGAAACTCGGCGATGTCCTGCGCTGTGTTCACAGCCAGGAACCCGAAGGCTGCGGAGACACGCCAGCCTGCCTGTATTGCGGCGCCAACTTGGCCATCCGCCTCGGTCTGGGGGGTACGCCGCACACCTCTGAATGCCGCATTACCACCTCCACCCCTGGCGGGGATAGCAGTCTGGAATACAGCATTCAAAGCCGGCAGGTGGAATGGAAAGGCGAACAGGCGGTTTTCTGCGCGCTGAATGACATCAGCCATGAGAAGCGGCGCAGGGTCCTAGAGCGGACTTTTTTCCACGACATCCTGAACACGGCCGGTTCGGTCAAGGGTCTTTCCGAGATCCTGCTCATGGAGCGCAAAGAACTGGGCAGCGACGAACTGGCTGAGTTGCTGAAGATGATGCGCGACAGTTGCAGCGTGATGCTGGACGAGATTCGCAGCCAGCAGTTGCTGCTTGCCGCCGAGAGCGGTCAACTCACCACGGATTGGAAACAGACCGCGATCGCGGACTGCATGGCGGAGGCGGCCATGGTGGCGTCTCACTGGCCGGCAGCCGCTGCGAAGCACATCGTCCCGGTGTATCCAGAGGGAAGGACGCTGTTCCTGACCGATCCTGTGCTTCTCGGCCGGGTGCTGATGAACCTGTTGAAAAACGCGCTCGAGGCGACACCTGACGGCGGAGAAGTCCGTCTCGGCGGCCGGGTGGCGGGAGACCGGGTCGAATTCTCTGTTTGGAACGCCGGCGTCATCCCGGAGGCGGCGCGCCTGCAGATCTTCCAGCGCTCATTTTCCACGAAAGGGACCGGCCGGGGGACTGGCACATATTCGGTGCGTCTTTTCACCGAGGTCTACCTGAATGGCAAGGTCTCCTTTGCCTCCGACCCGCGTGACGGAACGACTTTCACGGTCTCGTTCCCCTTGGCCAGTAGTTCAATTCACCACGGTCGCGTTGGCGTGTAGAAGGGTGGCGCGATGTTCTCCTGGCTCGCGACATCGTTCGCTAAATGACGCTGGGGACGCGGCTCGAAAGCCCGCCCCCAGAGATTCGATTCGACTTGGCGTTGACCGCTACTTCACACCGAGAATGCGGCGATTGCGCGAAGCATCGCTGGCCGCACCCGCAAAGTCGTCGAACGCCTTGGTCGGCACGTCGATCAACTGCGAAGTGATGAACGGCGCGCCCTCGGCGGCTCCCTGCGCGGCGTCCTTGTAGCAGCACTCCCATTCGAGCACGGCCCAGGACTTGTAGCCCGCCGCCGTCAACCGCGTGAAGACCTGCTTGAAGTCCACTTGTCCGTCGCCGAGGCTGCGGAAACGGCCCGGCCGCTCCTGCCAGCCGGAGAAACTGCCGTAAACGCCGGCCTTCGCCGACGGGCGGAATTCGGCGTCCTTCACGTGGAACGCCTTGATGTTGCTGCCATAGACATCGATGAAGCCAACGTAGTCCAGGCACTGCAAAATGAAGTGCGACGGATCGTACAGAATGTTGGCGCGCGGGTGGTTGCCAGTGGCTGCCTGGAAGCGCTCGAAGGTCACGCCGTCATGCAGGTCCTCGCCGGGGTGAAGTTCATAAGCGAGATCGACACCGAACTTGTCGGCGTAGTCGAGCAACGGCTTCCAGCGCTTGGCGAGTTCCTTGAAGCCCTCTTCCACCAGTCCGCCCGGCCGCTGCGGCCACGGATACATAAAGGGCCACAACAGCGCACCGGAGAACGTCCCCAGTGTTTTCAGGCCGAGATTCGCCGAAGCCTTGATGCAGAGCTTTATCTGGTTGACGGCCCACGCGGTGCGCGCCTTGGGGTCGCCGCGGACTTCCGGCGCGGCAAAGGAATCGAAGAGATCGTCATAGGCCGGGTGCACGGCGACGAGTTGCCCTTGAAGGTGCGACGCCAGTTCCGTGATCTCGAGCCCGTTGGTCTGGCCCTTCAAGTCGTGGCAGTAGGTTTTCGACGAGGCGGCCTTTTCGAGATCGATCAGGCGGGCGTCCCACGCGGGGATCTGCACGCCGATGTAACCCAGCGACTTCGCCCAGGCCGTGATGTTCGGCAGGTTGTTGAAGGGCGCTTCGTCGCCCATGAACTGCGCGAGAAAGATAGCGGGTCCTTTGATTTGAGCCATGGTTTGCCTTTCCGGAGAATTGGAGAGATTCAGTGCTTCCTCGATGAATCTATCGCTTCAGGGGGGCGGAATGCAAAAATCGGGACGCAATTCCGCCTATTCCGGTCACGCCCCTGGGAAACCAACCACGCTCCCGGGCCGCCGGCTAACCTGCCTCCTGGCTACCGCTTCATCTGACGATCTACAATGTCTCTGTCGATATGCGCGGCGGTAACAGAGTGAAGGGACGGCAATGACGCGGAGCAAGTACTACGCCGTGCTGACCGGCGACATCATCCAGTCCAGCCGCCTCACCCCCACTCAACTGGAATCGGTTCGTTCGTCTCTGATTGCCTCCGTGAATGCTGTAAGGCGCTGGCAGCCCGGCCTGGTCAAAGGCAAGCCGGAGTTCTTTCGGGGCGACGCATGGCAGTTGCTTCTTACCGATACGGCCATGGCCCTGCGTGTCGGAGTCTTCCTGCGCGCCTCTCTGCTCTCGCGAGGATTGGCGGACAGCCGCGTCGCGATCGGTTTGGGAGAAGTCGAAGAGATCTCTCACGAGCGGGTCTCCTTGTCAACGGGGCAAGCGTTCGTTCTTTCGGGCAAGGCTTTGGACAGGATGACCCTGTATTCAAACATGACCATCGAGGTCCCAAAGTCTGTTGGCCCGCTATCCGGCTGGCTGTCGGTCGCGAGCCATCTTTGCGATTCGCTCGTAGGCCAATGGACTACACGGCAGGCTGAACTCGTGCGCGCCGCCGTAAATCCAAAGGAGCCGGACTCCGGGAAAATCGGGCAATCGTTGAAGCCGGCCGTCTCAAAGCAGGCTGTGGCCAAGGGGCTCAGCGGGGCAAACTGGTATGTGATTCGGGAAGCCATTCGCGTATTTGAGGAGACATCGTGGGATGCTCTTCTCTCTCCTGCTGTCCCAGACAACCAAAAAAGGTTGTCTCCCACCAGACAACCAAAAAAGGTTGTCTGAGCGCAGACAAGCGAAAATGGTTGTCTAGGCACAATGGCCGCAACATTCACCGCGATACTCGCCGCGCATCTTCTTGGCTACCTGCTCTTCCAGGCGGAGTGGCTCGTCAATCGGCAACGACGGATCTGGCCGCTTATCCTTCACGCCGCCATGGTCACGTCGATGTCGTACCTTTTGCTGGGGACTTTGCACTGGCAAATCCTGCTCGCAGTCTTCGTGATGCATCTCGTCATGGATGCCATCAAGGTGTATTTCCCTTCAAATTCGTTCGCTTCCTTGCCGGCCGACCTGTTCATTACACTCGCTCTCTTGCTCGGGTTGGCCTGCGGCTTCCCCGATGCTGCCCAGAGTGGCTGGTGGATCACCAGCTTGACGCCTGAAATCTCGGGGCGATATTTCGTGGCTCTCACCCTCATTTCGGGAATCATCCTGTGTGTGCCGGTAGGGGGCAATCTGATTGCCGCGCTTGTCAGCCGCTTTGCGGATGAGCTTCGCAACAACGACATCGCGGGGCTGAAGCAGGGCGGCAAGTACATCGGCTGGCTGGAGCGTGTTCTCGTCATGCTGCTCCTGCTGATGGACCAGCCTAACGGGATCGGCTTCCTGATCGCGGCAAAGTCCATCCTTCGCTTTGGTGAGATCAAGGACCCCAGCCAGCGTAAGGTTGCCGAGTACATCATCATCGGCACGTTCCTCAGTTTTGGATGGGCGCTATTGATCTCCGCATTCACGCAGAAGGCGCTCAGGTACTGGATACCGTAGCGCGAATTGCCGGATTGCCCTCGCCTGTACGGGACTGCTCCTTCACCGGCTCAGGATCTGAACCTCCAAGGGGGCCAAGGTGACTCGAATCGAGCGTAGAGGACCAACGCCCGAGGAGCCGTCGGCCTCCTGAACCGAAACAGAACCGGCAGGCTTGTCCTGCACCGGGCCAGGACCTTGGAAAGCAGGTTTGTTGCTGTAGCGCACGCGATACTGATCCGCCGGTTGATTGAGAGTGATGTCGACAATCACGTCGAACGTCTGACTCTCGGACGGGCTGCAGTTCGCGGCCACAACGACCTCCTGATCCATCAGAATCCTCGAAAATGCCAGGATTCCTTGGGGGAATGTGGAAATGCCGAAGTGCTGTCCATCGCCCGAGACCGGCCGAAAATAGAAGCGGCCGTAACGCAGCGCCGGCGTTGCCCCACGCACCGCGGCAAGCTGGCTGATCTGCTGATAGTAAAAGCTCCCCGGCTGGAACCCCGGACCGCCCCACAAGGCCTCGCGAACCGCCGGATCGCTGCCGCTGCCATGCAGCCCTTGTTCGGTCCCGTAATACAGGCAGGGAATCCCCGGAAGACTATACAGACATCCCAGAGCGAGAGTCACCTGATCGTCGAACTGGTGCTCGTTGCCCGGCTGGACGAAGCGGATTCTCTCCTTGACGTCATGATTATCGAGGAACGTCACGAAGAAGCGCGTAGCATCCCCGTGCGAGCTGAGCACATCGGCCTCAATACTCTTCCGCAACTGATACATGCTTACCAGATCGGATGGGGCAGAAAAGCCCTTGACCACTGGCTTCAGATTGAAAAACAACGGATAGTCGAGTGCTGCGTCTACGCCTACCATGTCACCCAGGTCGGTAGTCGTCTTGCCGATAAAGCGGGCGATCTCCTGTTCGGCATCGCCTACAAACACCTCGCCGAAAGTGAAGAAGTTCTTCTTTCCAATGCTCAGCGCAAATTCACGCACAGAGTTTCCGAATAGCTGGGGCAATCCGCCCTTGAGGTATCGCAGGGTGTCGATGCGGAATCCATCGACGTCGAAGCGTGCAATCACATACTGGTAAGCCCGAATCAGCAATTGTTGCAGTGGTACAAGGTCCGTTCGGAGCTGTTTCAACGATGCAAAATCGCCGACAGTGTCGTCGTCAGATCCAGGGAGCCCCTGCCGGCGGTAAAAAGAGTTGTCATGCAACTCGCTGGGCCACACCACTGCGTCTGCAGGCGGGTTGGCGATGGCGGCGATGTCAGGCCAATCCGGACGGGCATTTCCGCTCGCCTCGCGCCACGCGACCGCGCGGGCGTAGGGCCGGAAGTCCGCCTCCGCCCCGCCCGACTGTTCACAATCTTGTTCTCCGGACTCGCACGCGTAGGCGAACACGTTCCCCGTGTGGTTCAACACAATATCCAGGATTACGTACAAGCCCTGTCCGTGGGCGGCATCCACCAGCGATCGCAATTCATCATCGGCGTGTTCGGGATCCTGCGCGAATCTCGGATCGGCGCGCAGGAAATCGTGGATGCCGTAGCCGTGATAGGTGCCTTCCTCGAAAGGCACGTTCTTGAGAACGGGGCTCAGCCAGATGGCGCCCGCGCCAAGTCCCTTGATATAGCCCAACTGGTCCTGGATTCCGGCAAAGTTCCCACCTTGAAATCCAAAGAAACCGGGGTCGTCGAACGGCTGGTGGCGGGGCGCCGCGACAGAGTTGTTGAACCGGTCGACCATCAGAAAATAAATCCATTCATCGCGCCAGTCAATGGGCGACGGGAATGTCTTGGGCGTGCCGCCCGTATCCTTGACTTGGCTGAGGATGGCGTTAACTTCGGCCGAAAACAGTGAGTCGGACATACTGGTCCTCCTATGTGAATTAGATGAATCAGATGGACCGCATGCCGGCGGCCGCCCGAAGGCCGGCTTCCTTGCATGCAACTCGACGGGGAGGAGTCGCTCGCTTTCCGGGAGCGTGCGAAAAGTGCTTCATGTAAGTGACGACGCCCGCGGGAGAGACTGGCTCCGGCGCACCCTGCCCAGTATGGAGATTTTCGGTCTTGTCCCCTGGAAGGTCAACCTCAAAGTGCAGCCCGGTTCCTGCCGCGCCCGCGTTGCGTGCCTCTGGAACCACAGAATACCGAGTTAACCCGGCAGCGCATCGCACATCGGCAAAATGCATCGCATTTCAATTATGGTGATGCATGGTGCTCGCGCCGAGACTGGCAGTTCCGTGCGGCAAGCCCGCCGCTCATTCGCCAGCCGCGCGGTGTATGCTCTAACGGAGCGGGCTCATCGCAAGGACGGCCCGGCTCACTCGCATATGACTTCATCCATCTCCCGGCGCCAGATCCTGGGCGCGGCTGGCGCACTCGCCGTCCCCGTCGAACTCGCTGCCGCCCCTTCCCCCAAAGCTGAACCCAAGCAGAATGTGACGGTCGACTTCCGCTACTCCCCTTTGGAGTGGCAGACGGCCTATTGCTTCCCGGACGATCCCCACAAGAGCCTGGTCGATCAGAGTGGACGGCTGCTCTATGGCAACCCGGGACGGGGCGGAAACGCATTTTATCCGGTCATCGTGCAGTTCTCGCTGCTCGGCATGGGCGATGCTCACGTGGTGCGCCAGGAACTCGAAGCGCCGGGTGTACCGATCGTCCACACGATTGCCGAGCGGGCGGGCGCGCGTTTCGAACTCATCTCATTCGCAACGAACCACGCAGACGAAGGCCGCGTCGACAACGTGCTGATGCGGATTGCCTCGACGGGCAAACGCGCCGGACGCGCCGTACCCGTCGTCTCACTGCGTACGCGAGAGCCCTTGAAGTCGCAGGGCCGCGCGATCTTCCTCGACGCCGGCGGGAAGACGCAACTGTTTGCGTGCAGCCATGATCTGCGACTCTCCGATTGGGGCTCTTCGTACCAGGTTGCCTTACCTGCGCTCGAGTTGCCCGCTGAGATCCTGTTCCGCTTTCCGCAGCAGTCGCAGACAATCGAGGCCGCGAACGGCGCGGCGTTGCTGGACGAGGCGCGCGCGTATTGGAAGAACTGGCGACCGTTCGGCAGCGCCGTCGATTGGGAATTGCCGCGCCCGTATGCGGACTTCCTCACTGCCTGCGCCCGCAACATCCTGCAGGCGCGTGAGGTGCGCGACGGCCATTTGACGTTCCAGGTCGGCCCGACCTGCTATCGCGGCCTGTGGGTAGTCGACGGGCATTTCATCCTGGAAGCCGCGCGCTATCTTGGCTACGACAAGGAAGCCCGCGAAGGCCTGCACACGACGTGGACCTACCAGCGCAGCGATGGCGCGCTCGACGCCGGAGGAGGCTCGGAGCATTACAAAGACGCGGCCATCGCGATGTTCTCCACCGTGCGCCAGTGCGAGCTTGCGAACGATTGGAGCGACTTCCGCGAGTTGAAGCCGCGCATCGCGCGTGCCGCCGCCTTCCTCGAGGCGATGCGCGACAAGGGACGAGTCGAAGGCTCGCCCGCCGGCCGCTATGGTTTGCTCGCCCTTGGATTCTCCGATGGAGGCTTCACCAAGGGGAACGAGTTCACCAACCCGCTCTGGTCGCTGGCCGGCTTGCAGGCCGCCACGCAGGCCGACGGCGGGCCGTCGAGCAACGGGCTCGAACGCGCGGCGAAGTTCTACGGCGAATTGCGCACGGCCTTCGAAGCAGCGGCGAAGCAAGAGATGGTGCATCATCCGGCGGGTTTCGAATTCCTGCCGATGGTGATGAAAGCCGATCCGGCCTGGCAGCGCAGCGAGTGGGACCGCCCGCGTCTTCAAACCGCGCAGTGGGCGCTCTCGCACGCCATCTATCCGGGCCTGGTCTTTGGCAAGGACCACCCCGTCGTGCGTGGCCACAACGCGCTGATGCAGTGGTGCACGCAGGAAGACGTGCCGGCCGAGACCGGCTGGCTGCCGCATGGCGGCTTGTGGACCTACAACGCGCCGTTCGTCGCGCACGCCTATCTGTGGTCGGGCGAGCAGGCCTGGGCGCGCCGCACTTTCCACGGCTTCCTGAACCACGCCTCGCCGCTTTACTGTTGGCGCGAAGAGCAGCCCTTGCGCGGATCGAACGTGGCGGGCTACGTCGGCGACATGCCGCATAACTGGGCGAGCGCCGAATGCGTGCTCTACCTGCGTCACATGCTGGCGCTCGAAGACGGCCCGGCCTTGCGTCTGCTGGAGGGCATCGGCGCGCAGGAACTCGCGTCGCGCCAGCCCTTCCGGCTGAAGCAGACGCCCACGCGCTTTGGCCGGCTCAACCTGGACCTCACCCCGCAAGGCGCCGGTTGGCGCCTGAAGTTCGAACGCGGCACGGGACCGGCGCCCAAGCTGGTCCGTCTGCCCGCTGTGCTCGCCGGACTGAAGTTCAAGAGCGCCCAGAACGCGGCTACGAAACAGGGCGCGACGAGCGTCGACATCGACCCTGGAGCCGGATCCTGGACCGCGGAGTGGGGAGGGTAGACCCGGCTGCCGGCAGTACGCCTCGAGGTTCTCCGCTATAGCGGTCTTCCGGCCGCTGTGTGATTGCAGCAGGGTGGAATAGCAAAAGCCCCGGACTCCCTTGCGGGAATCCGGGGCTTTCATTTTTGTCGTGTACTTGCCGATGCAGGACAGTGCGGGCCGGACCGCGTCAGGCGTGGAGCTTAGAGGCCCTTGTCGGCGATAAACTTCGCCAGATCGATCACGCGGCAGGAGTAGCCCCACTCGTTGTCGTACCAGGAAACGATCTTGAGGAAAGTGCCGTCCATGACCTTCGTCAACAGGCCGTCCACGATGCTGGAGTGCGGGTCGTGCAGCATGTCGCTGGAGACGACCGGATCGTTGGTGTAGCCGAGGATGCCCTTCAGCTTGCCTTCGGAGGCTGCCTTGAGTTCAGCGTTGATCTCTTCGGCGGTGGCGGGGGTCTTCAGGATCGCCGTCAGGTCGACAGCAGAAACGTCAGGCAGCGGAACGCGCATGGAATAGCCGTCCATCTTGCCCAGCAGTTCCGGCATCACCAGGCCGATGGCCTTAGCTGCACCGGTCTTGGTCGGGATCATGTTGATCGCGGCGGCGCGAGCGCGGCGGAGGTCGCTGTGCGGATAGTCGAGCACCTTCTGGTCGTTGGTGTAGGAGTGGATGGTGACCATCGAGCCCTTCTCGATGCCCCACTTGTCCTGAATCACTTTGGCCATCGGCGCCAGGCAGTTGGTGGTGCAGGAGGCGTTCGAAATGATGTTGTCCTTGGCGGGATCATACTTGTCTTCGTTGACGCCCATCACGATGGTGATGTCTTCGCCGCTGGCCGGGGCCGAGATGATGACCTTCTTGACGGAGCCGCGCAGGTGAGCCTTGGCCGCTTCAGCTTTCGTAAAGAATCCCGTCGATTCGACGACGATCTGGGCGCCCAGGCTGGACCAGTCGATCTCGGCCGGGTTCTTGATGCTGAAAACTTTGATGGACTTGCCGTTGACGAGGATTTCGCCGTCGCCAGCCTTAACGTCGGCATGCAGCTTGCCGAGCACGGAGTCGTACTTTAGCAGGTGCGCCAGGGTTTTCGTGTCGGTCAGGTCGTTCGTGGCAACGATCTCGATGCCCGCTTCGGGCTTTTCCAATGCGGCGCGCAACACGTTGCGCCCGATGCGGCCGAAGCCGTTAATTGCTACTTTGATGGCCATAGTGATGATCCTCTCTGAACGGATTGCAATACCAACCCATTAGGATACCAAAGCCCGATCTGTGTCGCCCGGACCGAATCGGACAAAGCGCTCCAGATAACCCAGCCGCCGAGGGACGCGCCTATGCGAAATTACTGGGGTGCGGGCGGGCCCTGGAGAGCCCGCGCGGCGCGCCGGAGCGCGGCCCCACCACACGCTATTGCACGGGCCTCAGCGGGGGCGCTGTCGCGCCGCCCAGTCCGGCGAAGGAATCCTTGACTTGAATCACCTTGCTATTGGCGAAGGTGACAAAGGTGATCTTGCCAGGCGGCAGGCCGTAGATCCAATCCTCGGTGTCCAGCCCGTCCTTGGTTTCGCGCAGCTTGTCCCTAGGCATTCCCATCGCCATGCGCACCTGGTCGCGGGTCATCCCGATCGCCGCGCGCTTGGCCTTGATCGCTTCCTGAATCTCAGGCGGCAGACTCGAGAAGTAGTCTTCCGACGCGCTCCGCATCTCGAAATCCAGGACCGGCTTGAGGATCTTCTTGACGTCGGAAACCTGGATATCGGGTGGGATACGCTCTCCCCAGACGACGGTGATCGTGGTGCCCAGCGCCCTTTTCGGGTCCTGGTTGACGGGCTGCGTGCCACTGCCCATGCCGACCTCGACGTGTTGATACCACTTCCCCCCGGGCTTGAACCCGCCATTGATGGCGAAGGTCACCCGGTTGTCCTCGATATCGACGTGAGTGATCTGAACGAGGTCGTCGATGCGCGCCACCGGCCCGAACTCCATACCCGTTTCTTTCCACTCGGCCTTGTCGTAGGTCCCGTCGCTCTTCATCTTCAAAGCCTTCTTCGAGCGAGGCAGGAAGGCCTTCACTTTGGCGTACTCGGCCGACAGCCCGCGCACCAGCGTGAGCTTCTCTTCGTCCGTCATTTTGCGGAGCTTGTCGTCTTTGGCTTTGGAATCGAATCCGCCCTGGGCAGGCGAGAGTGAGGCGCACGATAGCAGGACCGGCAATACCGCGAGCAGGGCCAGTCTCATTCGCCGGCCCTTGGCGACGGGTCGAGCAACAAAGACGCCTGGCGGTGAATTGGGCTCCGCCAGAGCCAGGCCATCAGGAGTGCGCACGCAATGGTAGTCAGCACGCTGCCCTCGGGACCGTACTCGCCTCCGCTCAGCCATATGGCCGCCTTCCACTTCAGCTCATACCCCGTCAATCCCAGTGTAAATCCGCTGAGCCGGGCGCCGGCCAGGGGCAGGATGAAGTTCCAGCCGAAGTGCAGGCCGATCGACATCCACAGCGCTCCGCTACGCCACACGGCGAAGCCGAGCAGGAGGCCCCACAGCCCGGTGTTCACCGTGCCGAGCCACCACGAACCCAGGTTCGCCAGATGCGCCACGGCGAACAGAACGCCGAATGCTGGAATCACTGGCCAAGGCCCGAACGCGCCGGCCAGCAGTTGAAACGCATAACCGCGAAACATCAGTTCTTCGCCCACCGCGCCAAATAGCAGCAACACGCCGACGAAAACCAACTGCCCAAGGTTGAACGCAGCCTTCGGATCGGCGATCCTTTCGAAGCTGGCGAGATGGGTAGCCCAGGATCCGCCGATCACCAGCACAGCGGCGGCCGCGCTTGCGCCCGCGCCGGACCAAAACTGCCGCAGCGAAGCCGAACCCCACCCCATGCCGATATCCTCGAGCCGCCCGCGCTCGTAAATCCTGACCACGAACGTGCTGGCGAGTGTTGCAGGGATGAACATACCGAGCGCCGCCGAGAGCAGCGTCATCCGTTGCGGATCCGGATCGAGCGCGCTATGCAGGAGCACACCGAAGATGTTGCCGCTAATCCAAATCAGAAGGACGAAGAAGCCCGCGCGCAAAAGTAAGCCGAACGCCGACACGCGCTCGGCCTGCGGTTTCACACCGACAATGGGCTCTTCAGGCATTCTCCCCTCCGGCCAAGGCTTCGCGCATCGAAATCCGGCTACTCCGGTCCGTACCCAACTTCCAAGTCTGGATCTTCACATTTTCCAGCGCTGCGCTCGCGATCAACCTTCATCGTCCCAAGCATATCCGAGATCGCGGCCTGCGTTCAGAAATGCATCCTGAGCCGGGCTTCCCCCCGCCTTTGCGGTATGGATGGCGCCCAATTCAAGCTATGGCTCCGAAGGTGGGAAACGCCAGGCTGCGCGCGCCGTCTGACCGTACAGTAGGCGCTAGTTCAAAGATGAAGGCGCCAAAAAACATTCTGGGAAAAGGAGATTCATTCATGAAGAAGTTCGCAACCCTCACCGCCATGGCGTTCCTGCTGGCAACTGCCGGCGCATTCGCGCAGACGCCTTCGACGACGACGCCTACCGGCGACAAGCCCGCGACCAAGACCGCCAAGGCGGGGCACAAGGGTCACAAGAAGGCTGGTAAAACCACCACCACGCCGACCCCCACGCCCGCAGCGAAGTAGCTGAAGCGCTAACGACGACGGGCGGGCATGACGACCCGCCCGCGGCTATCCTTTGAAAACCCGTAACTGCTCTCTCGCCCCGGACTCGGTCCGGGGCTTTTTATTGCCTGCACGGCCCATTCCAGACCTCCTGCAAAGCCGCTTCCAGATTTCCATCACCACGGAAGACAACCCGCATCATGCACGAATCGCCGCAACCGCCGGAAGCCCCGCCCTCAAGGCCGGGCTGAACGGCCGATTTGCTTGCCGGTGCTTTCGCGAAGCTGGGATACTGGAGCCGTCAAGCCATTGGGATCGCGAAGTCCGCGGCATGTGGGCAAGCGTTAGAAAGCAAACCCAAGCCCGACGCGAGAGCAATGGTTGCGGTTCTTTGATTTCGATTATTGTGAACCGGCGCAACCGGAGCGCGGCATGGCGGAAAGCCGCCGCGCGGGTGCGCCCGCCAAAGGAGCACGATGAGTCTACAAATCGCGGGTATAGAAGTTCAGCCGGGCGTAGTTCCACCGTTAGATGCGAGCTTCCTTCCTGCTGCGTTGTTTACGCATGAGTATCTCAGGCTCGCAACGGAACTGGGGCAGGAGCCGCTCTGTATCGCGCTGGAGCGCGGCGATGGATCGGTCTCTGCGTTCCGCACCGTCGTTATCCCGCCGTCCAAGGGCTACATGGAGGCGACGCGGCTGTACGTGGAGCGAATCGTCAAGGCCCTGCTGTGGCAGCGCGGCGGATGGAAGGTTTATGTGGGCGGTCCGGCCGAGATCGGCGCTTACATCCGTGAGGTCTACTCGCCGGAAGGCGTGCGCAAGTTCGATTACGACTTCATGGGCGGCGTTTACGAGCACAAGTTTGAAGTCGTCGTCACGACCGCCGAAGCCGTTCCCGAGGCCCAAGAGAGCAGCGTGCCGCTGGGCCGCAACCTCGGCGGTTGCCGGGTCGGCTTTGACCTGGGAGCCAGCGACCGCAAGGCCAGCGCCGTGATCGACGGCGAGGCGGTCTTCAGCGAAGAGGTGGTGTGGGATCCCAAGAACGCCACCGATCCGGAATACCAGTATCAGGGCGTGATGGACTCCATCCGCCGCGCCGCGGCGCACATGCCACGTCTGGACGCGGTGGGCGGCAGCGCCGCGGGCGTTTACATCAACAACCGGGTGCGCGTCGGTTCGCTCTATCGCGGCATCCCCCAAGACCAGTACGCCGCTAAGATCGTGCCGCTGTTTCTGCGCATTCGCGAGGAACTTGGGGTGCCGATGGAAGTGGTGAACGACGGCGAGGTGACGGCGTTGGCGGGCTCGATGTCGATCAACGACAACCCCGTGCTGGGCATCGCGCTTGGCTCCAGCCAGGCCGTGGGCTACGTGAACCGCGAGGGCAACATCACCGGGTGGTTGAACGAGCTGGCGTTTATGCCCGTGGACTACCGCGCTAATGGCCCGGTGGACGAATGGTCCGGCGACGCCGGCTGCGGCGTGCAGTTCTTTTCGCAACAGGGCACCAACCGCATCGCCAGCGCGGCCGGCATGGTGTTTGACGAGAAAATGGGGCTGCCGGAGCGGCTGGTGGTGTTGCAGAAGAAGATGGCTGCCGGGGAGGAGCTGGCGCGCAAGGTCTACGAGAGCGTGGGCGTGTGCCTGGGCTATGCCATCGCGCACTACGCCAACTTCTACGACTTGAAGCACGTGCTGATTCTGGGCCGCGTCACCACTGGCGCCGGCGGTGACATCATTTTGGAAAAGAGCCATGAAGTGTTGCGCGCCGACTTCCCGGAACTCGCACCGCGGATTTCGGTCGCTCTGCCCGACGAGAAGAGCCGCCGCGTCGGCCAGTCCATAGCCGCCGCAAGCCTGCCGACCGTGTAGCCCTATCAGCTTCGCGGTGAGCCTGACACCCTGGACCGTGGACGAGTCGCTCGCGACCCAGCGACTGGTTCACGGCGGCGTCGAACGGCTCTCGGCGGATGGTCCGCAACCGTGAAGGAGCGGTTGCATTGCGGCATGGTCAATTCATAATAGGCTCTAAGCGTTCAGATTCAATACTTTGCGAGCTTACTGTTGCTGGACGGCCCGAAAGCGGGCGATCCGGCCTCCGGCCGCGTTGAGCAGGTAGAACGAATCGCCCTGAACGTCGATTTGGCGCGCGTCCTCCAACGCCTTCATGTAGAGGATTTCAATATTCGCGCTCACCGGACAGGCCATGCGGGTGGTCACTATCAGCCCGAAGTGGACGAATCGGCCGTCGAGGGTGTAGGGGCCGTTGAAACGATTGCAGCCGGTGAAACCGGAAACTCGTCCTTCCTGAAGGAAGCGGATGGAGGCTTCACCTTCGCCGACACCTGCCGGGGGCGCCGTGTGGTTGATCTCCGTAAGAACCCAGGATGTTCCCAAAAGCGGCGCAGAGGGTTCAGTGTACGGCTGTCCTCCATTAGCGGACGGAGGTCTGGAACCAGCGAGCATCGCGGGAACCGCCACGGTGGCTGGACAAACTCCGCCCGGTTGTGCGGTTAACACGTTAGCGATGCGCAAAGTCTCGCCATTTCGCGGATTGTCCGTTTTCTCGAATTGCGCCGTCACTGTGACCAGCGCGGGCCGGCCACCAGAGGCAGCCTTCGACAGCCGTTGAAGCAGCAGCGGCTGGCCGCTTGTTTCGGCGGGCAATGGAACGCGGCTGCCGCACGGCTGGAGCGTCCGGCGGACTCCCATTTCCTTGTAGCTGCCGCGGATGCGGTATAACCCAATGGGCGCGTATGCCTTAGGCTCTCGCGTAAGAGTGCAGTTTGCCTCCGGCTGGCCGGCGCATGCGGCGCGATCGCTCTCGCGGTCCAGCAGCAGGAGAGATTTGGCGGAAGCGATGGTGAACGCCTCGCTCTCCTGGGTCGTGGACGCCAGCGTGAGCACCGAAGAACGAGCCGACCAGGCGCCGGCGTCCAACACGCTCTCACCCGAATTCTCCGAGCGCAGGTAAGTGCGCTGCCGGTAGAAACGCCCGTCGGGTCGCAAGGAGAGCACATAGCGGATTCCCACGCAGTCCGCGCACGGCAGGGTCCCGGAGTACGTCGCCAACTCGACGATGCGCAAATCCTCGGCGCAGGCAGCCGCCGCTCCCAGCACAAGGACGCAAGCGGCAATTGGAACTCGCATGGAACTCCTTCAGACGGGGCACACAGCGCGTTGGCGCGCGAAACCACGGGCGGCAATACCCATCCGCCACGGCCTTGTTTCCGCCCGTTCCCACACGGCGTGCGGGATGGTTGCACGCGACGCGATGCCCGGCAACCGGCCCGGTCGCATATCAGGTTACTCCGATCTGAGACCAGTCCGCAGGGCCATCGCGCCGCCAGCCTGCCCACGTCGCTTGTCCCCGGCAAGACGATCAGTGTAGCCTGAAACGGGTGCAACGGACTTGGCGGGAGCGGAGCGGAAATCGAGCCTCCAGCCGGAAATCGGGCCAGTCCCAGGCACCAGGATCCGTTTGAAGTATTGGACTCCCCGCAGAATTCAAACGTGGGTTTTCTGGGCTCTGGTCGCGCTCTACATAGCGGCAAGAGCGTGGCGCCTTGCGGCTATCTGCCTGGACGGCGACGAGATCTTCAGCGTCACCATCGCACGCGGCGGCTGGGCGAAGCTGACCGCGGATGCGGCTCGCGATTCGGTTCATCCTCCGACCTTTTACTACCTGTTGAAGCTGTGGGTGAGCCTCGGAGGCGAGTCGCTGCTTTGGGTGCGCACGCTGCCGGCGCTGTTTTCGATTCTGTCGCTAGCGCCCCTGGTGCTGCTGTGCCGCGAGTTGCGGCTGCGCCGCGTCGAGATTAACTGCGCCGTCGGCGTCGCGGCGATCAACCCGCTGTTGATTTACTACTCGCAGCACCTGCGCATGTACAGCCTGCTGCTGTTGTGCGCTACCACGTCGATCTGGCTGTTCCACAGGGTGCTCCGGGCGAGCTCGCGCGACCTCACGATGCGGATCCTGGCGCTGACCGCTGCCAACGTCGCTCTGGTCTACTCGCACTACTACGGCTGGCTGGTGATCGGCTTCGAAGGCCTGTACATATTGCTTTGGAAGCGCGACCGGTTCTGGCCTGCCGCCATCTCTTCCGCGGCGGTCCTGGCTGCATTCGGGCCTTGGCTCTACGTGGCGGCGAAAGCCGCAATCGCCAAGGGCGGCCTGGCCTCTAATCTCGACTGGATCCCGAAGCCGGCGCTGGGCGACGTGGCGTGGATGCTGGCCGAGTTCATGGGCTTTGGGGACTTTCCGGAAGCCATCCAACCCGTCGCCTGGGTGATGTTTGGGATGCTGGTTGCCATCGGAATCGGCGCGATCGCGAATCGGGCCCGGCGTGGCCAGGCTAACTACAGCCACGCGGTTGGGTTTCTCGCGTTCTTTGTGCTGGGCCCAATGCTGGCCGCCTTCGCGGCCTCGGTAATGATGAAAGATTCGGTCTGGGGCCAGAGGCATCTGATCTTCGTCGCGCAGCCGCTGCTGGTGCTGTGCGTGCTTCCGTTCTTCCGTCTTCGCTACCGGGCCGTCAGGATCGCCGGTATCCTGATGTGCGCTTTCTGGTCCTGCATGGTGCTGGTACACCTCATCCAGGGCGACGACAAGAAGACGCCCTACGACACGCTGGTCTTCCGGATGCTCGCGAGTGAGGAGCGGACTGCCGGCCCGATCGAGCTGTACGCGCTCGACCGCTACGTTCACTATCCGTTCTGGTTTTACTCTGAAGTGCTGAGAGTGGGTGGCGTCACGGGTATTGCCGCACCTCTCACTCCGGCCAGCCGGCAGTCGCTCGCGCAAGCGGCGAGGCGCCTGCGGATCACGGAGAACGTCAGTCTGGAGGACGTGCGCGGAGCCCATTTCTGGGTGGCGTACAGCAGCAAATGGTGGCTCCCGCTGCAATCGCCTCAAATAATCCTGGCCTTGCGAAACTGCCGCAGCGGCCCGGCGCTGTCGACCGGGGACCGCTACCACACGATCAGCGCGATCCCAGTGTGGTGTGACGGCGCGAGCGATCTGTCTCGTCCGTAGCCTGCCCCCAGCGTGACGGCAACCCCTGGGAACGCCGGTCTCCAGACCGGCTCACATTTTTCACGTTGGCGGCCCCGCAGGAAGCTCTCTCCGTCCTGCCGGGAGCCGAGCCGCGCGCTCGTCTTCCGCTGAGCCACCGAGTTGCCGCTCACGCGTCAAAGGGTGCCGATCTGGAGATCGGCGTTCCCAGCGGCGGCGAGGGGAAGGCTCCGCGGACTTCCTCAAAGCGCACTGCCAGTTCGAGCAATGTCTCCTCGGTCCACGGCAATCCCACGAATTGCACGCCGGCGGGCAGTCCGTCGGCGTCGAACGAGACGGGCACCGTCATCGACGGCATGCCGAACAGGTTCCACGGTGAGACAAGCCGGATCGCGTCCATCAACGTGATGTCGCCCTCCGGCGTGGAGAAGACTCGCTGGCGGTGCGGAAACGCAGTCACTCCGAAGCCGGGCATCAGCAGAACCGGCGTCTCGCGCATCCCCGCGAGCAACCGCGCCCGTAACGCATCCCGCTCACCCAACCGGATGGCGAGATCGAGCATCGTCGGCGGGACTTGCCCCTTCACGGTGTCGATCAACTCGAGGCCGGTCCAGTGACAGCGCTCTTCGCGGCCGTCGATCAGCGCGCGCAGCAGCACGTTCAGCACGTCGACGAAGAAGAAATGCCAGAGTTCGTGCGAGCCGCGCATCAGTTCGAAGTCGAAGGGCACGACCTCGATGCCCATTTCGCCCAGCAATTTTGCCGCCTTATGGACCGCATCCCGTACGGCAGGCTGGACGGGGGTGTCGCCGTACTGTTCGAGCACTGCAACGCGGCGGGGCAAGCGCGATGCACCTTTTAATGGCAGTGGAACCGAGAACGGATCGCCCGGGTCGTCGCCCGCGAGGACTTCAAAGAGCGCGCGAACGTCGGCCGCGGTGCGCGCTATGGGACCGCCCACGCCCATGAAGCCGGTCGGATGCCCGCAAACGGGCCAGTGGCCGGTCATGGGAACCCGTCCGGGTGTGGGCTTCAGCCCGCAGATCCCGCAGAAGTGAGCAGGTTCGCGAATCGACCCGCCGCCGTCGCTGCCGATGCCGCCCGCGGAACAGAACGAGGCGATGGCCGCCGCCTCGCCGCCGCTCGATCCGCCGCTGGTGCGTTCGAGATTCCACGGGTTGTTGGTGCGGCCGATGAAGGCGTTGTCGGTCTCGTAGTTCATCAGGAATTCGGGTGTGCTCGTCTTGCCGATGATGACGGCGCCCGCGGCCTGGAAGCGCGCAGCGGCCCAGGAGTCCCGTTGAGCGATCTCGTGTTCGCGCAGGAGGCTGCCCGTGCACGTGGCGTGACCGGCCAGGTCGAAGCAGTCTTTCAGAGAAAGCGGCACTCCGAGCAGCGGCGGCAAGTCGCCGCCTTTCATGAGGAGATCCTCGGCCGCGCGCGCCGCGGCGAGCGCCTGCTCCGGGCAGACCTCCATGAAGGCGTTGATGGACGGATTGACGCGCTCGATTTGGTTCAACGAGGCTTGGACTACCTCGACGGGCGACAGGTCGCGGCGCCGGATCAGAGATGCAAGATCCAAGAGCGATCGACGAATGGGCATACGTTCAGCCTATCCAAGCGGGAGATAACGCGAGCTGCCGTGTTCTTGCGGAGCGACAGGACCGGCCTGGCGGGGCTTCGGCGGATCTGTCTTGCTAGAATCCCAACTAATGGTGCCCCTGAGCTTCTCCGAGGCCCGCGCGCTCGTAATCGACACAATTCGACGCGCTCGGCACGTGCCCGACATTGAATTCGTCGAACTGGCGGAGGCCGACGGGCGCGTGCTCTGCGCACCCCTCGGCGCCGACCGCGACTACCCGCCGTTCAACCGTTCCATGCGCGACGGATTTGCGGTGCGCGCCGCCGATTTGCCCGGGGCTTTGAAGGTGATTGGCGAGGTTCGTGCCGGGGAGCGTTTTAAGGGAGAGGTCCAGGCCGGTCAAGCCGTCGAGATCATGACGGGTGCGCCGCTGCCGGACGGAGCCGACGCCGTGGTGATGGTGGAGCATGTGCGCTTGGAGGGCGAGCTCGTCAATATCGAGAAGCGGGCGAAGCCCGGAGACAATGTCAGCCCGCGCGGTTGCGACGCGCTCGCCGGGAACGAGGTCCTGCGGACCGGGCAAGTCATCGGCTTTCCAGAAGTGGCCGTGTTGGCGACGCTCGGTTTGCCAAAGGCGCCAGTCTACCGGCGTCCGCGCGTGGCGATCGTCAGTACGGGAGATGAGATTCTGGATTTCCACAAGAGCCCACTGGAACACCAGATTCGCGACTCCAATGCGTGGTCGCTCGCCTGCCAGATCCGGCGTGCCGGCGGCGAGCCAGTCGCATTGCCAGCGGTGCGCGACGACTTCACGGAGATCGCGGAGGTTATCGGAAAGGGCCTGAAAGCGGACCTGCTGCTCGTCTCCGGCGGAGTATCGGCGGGTAAGTACGACCTGGTGGAGAACGTTCTGAGGCTATTCAACGCGGAATTTTACTTTGACCGCGTGCTGATTCAACCCGGCCAGCCGCTAGTCTTCGGGCGTATTCGGGAGACGTTCTTTTTCGGACTGCCAGGCAACCCCGCTTCGACAATGGTCTGCTTCGAGGTTTTCGCGCGCGCCGCGGTCGAGCTCCTGGGGGGACAGGATCAACCTATGCTGCCGCTGACGGAGGCCACTCTGAGCCAGGACCTTCACCACCATCCCGGCCTGACCCGGTTCCTGCCCGCATCGCTCAGCCCTGATGGAAGCCGCGTGACGCCGGCGCCATGGTCGGGCTCGGGCGACGTGATGGCGCTCGCGCGGGCTAACGCGTTCCTGGTGGCGGAGCCGGACAGGCCGGACTACGCCGCAGGAGAGCGCATCCGCGTATTGATGCGATGATGATGTCCGGTGGACCGCAATGAAGAAGCTCAGCCATTTCGACGACTCGGGACAGGCGCGGATGGTGGACGTTTCCGCGAAGGCCGAAACCAGGCGCACGGCTACGGCGCGCGCCTTCGTCCGCATGAGCCGGACGACACTCAAGGCTCTGCCGCACAATCCCAAGGGCAACCCGCTCGAGGTCGCTCGCGTGGCCGGAATCCAGGCTGCCAAGAAGACCTCCGAACTGATCCCGATGTGCCATCCGTTGATGCTCACGCACTCGGACGTCAAAGTCACGGTGAAACGCGACGGCGTGCTGATCGAGGCGACGGCGGCGACAACGGGTCCGACGGGCGTTGAGATGGAGGCGCTGACCGCGGCCAGCATCGCGGCGTTGACCGTCTACGACATGACCAAGGCGCTCGACAAGGGCATTACCATCGAGCGGATCGAGCTGGTGGAAAAAACGGGCGGGAAGAGCGGGATCTGGCGGCGCTGATTTCCACGCCTGGACGGGGCCGCTCTCTTACGTTCTCTGTGCTGGGGAGCGAGTGGTCGATTCTCATCCTTAGGGGGTGACCAGTCTTCCGGTTATGGAGAGATCTGTGTTGCAGTTAGTACGAAACCGCTGAGAGCGGAAGCGAAAGGTGTTGCGTTGGTCTGCGCTGATTGAGAAAAAATCCCTAACAGATTCGGGGCAACTGCTCGCCGGATGGCAGGTCCAGCACCCGCGCGGAACCGTAGCGGTTCTTTAGGACAACGCCGAAGCGGGCTTCCATCAGGACGCGTCCGGCGCGGACGGCGCCCGCGCTCACGGCATGGCTGTGGAGCACGTCGAGCGCCTTGTCCACTTCAGACGCCGGCAGGAAGGCGCAAAAACGCCCTTCGCAGGCGATGTATAGCGGGTCGAAACCAAGCAGTTCGCACGCGCCGCGCACTTCGTCCCGCACAGGAATCGACCCTTCGTCGAGTTCGATGTCGAGCCCCCTTGTTGAGGCGAGTTCGTGGGTCGCCGCCGCGAGGCCGCCGCGCGTGAGGTCGCGCAGGCAATGCACGTCGATGCCGGCGTCGAGCAACGCCTTTACCGGTTCCCACAACGGGGCGGCGTCGCTCCGCAGGTCGGTCACAACTCCCAACTGCTCCCGCGCCGCCAGGATGGCGATGCCGTGCGCGCCCAGATCGCCGCTGACCAGGATGGCGTCGCCCGGCTCGATGCGGGATGGATTGATGGCCGGGCCTTCCACGACGCCGATGCCCGAAGTGTTGATGTAGACGCCATCGCCCTTGCCGCGCTCGACGACCTTCGTGTCGCCGGTCACGATGCGGACCCGGGCTCGAGTGGCCGCCTCCTGCATGGCGGACACGACACGCTTCAACACGTCGATCGGCAGCCCCTCCTCCAGGATGAAGCCCGCGCTCAAAGCCAGGGGCCGCGCGCCGCACATGGCCAGGTCGTTGACCGTTCCGTAGACGGCGAGATCCCCAATCGATCCGCCGGGGAAGAACAGCGGGTGGACGACATAGGAGTCCGTGGTGAAGGCGAGCCGGCCGCCAGGGGCAGTGAGCGCCGCGCCGTCATGGCGCGCATCCAGAGCCTCGTTGCCGAAGGCGGGATAGAAGACCTCTTCCAGCAGCCGCTGCGTCATGCGCATACCGCCGCCGTGCGCGAGCACGATCTGCCCGCCTCCAACGGAAGGCAGCGGACAGGCGAACGTTGATGGCGATCCAGGGCTCATGGTCATTTCCTCATAGGAGTGATGCGGCTTTGGGCGCGTGGTGGGGCGGACCCCCAGGTCCGCGGCCGACCCCCAGGTCGGCCTGTCTTCGGGGACAACCCCGTGGATCTCACCGAGTTTCCGGGGTACGACGGTGGGACGGTCGAGGCAAATCGAGTGCTTATCGCAATGCCGTGTCGGTTGTCCGCAACGCCCTGGGCGACCGGGGGGTCGCCCGCGGACCTGGGGGTCCGCCCCACAACCGCCAGGCTAGAGCTTGCGGCCATAGTGGTAGTACGCCGCACAGGCCCCTTCGCTCGAAACCATGGGCGCGCCGA
>Ga0181528_10000188_pt1 | contig 57616 bp, 46 predicted proteins | sample PEATcosm2014_Bin_47_FD_119742 | JGI IMG/M metagenome (GOLD analysis project Ga0181528, IMG submission 119742) | Peatland microbial communities from MTU Mesocosm Facility, Houghton, MI, USA - PEATcosm2014_Bin10_10_metaG | ecosystem: Environmental > Terrestrial > Soil > Wetlands > Peat | place...
CCACAGCCAGCCCAAAATACGCCCGCTATCCGGGCAAAGGAAAAAATCAAATATGAACTTACCCAACCACAAATAACTTGACACCGACCCGCCTTCTCATAGAAGGCCAAGGCGCTCACTATCCCACATTGGGAGCAGCCCGTTTAGTCTTGGGCAGAATCACTTAACTAGACAAGGCCCGGATGCCTCGGTTGTCCCACCTTCGCCGCTGTGATGCGGCTAGGGTGGGACCTAGAACAGGTCAACCTTGGAATTGCTTTAGTCCACGGCGACAATGACGCTGCTTGCTTTGAAGATGGCGTAGGCCACCACGCCTTCTTTAAGCCCTAGCGACTCGCTGCTGCCCTTTGTGATGGTCGCCGTCAGCTCAGCGCCGCTGGCAAGCTTCAGCACAATTTCGTTGTTCACGGCGCCCTCATGTACCTTTGCCACGGTGCCCCGCAGCACATTGCGGGCACTGATCTTGGCGGCATCCACATCCGTGCTGAGAATCACCCAACTGGCTTTGATGAGCGCATAGGCGCTGCTTCCTTCTTTCAGCCCAAGGTGTTCCACGCTGGTGTTGGTAATAATGGCTACGATCTTCTCGCCGCCCTTCAGTGTCAGGTCAACCTCGGAATTCACGGCACCTTTGATCACCCTGGTCACGGTTCCAGAAAGTATGTTGCGTGCACTGATCTTCATCGCCCACCCTCCTGTTCTTGATCACATCACAGATTGCCTGCGCCTGCTAGCCCTTGAAGTAATTTTTCGCCATGAATAAAGCATTCGCGGGACGCTCAGCCAAGCGGCGCATGAAATAGGGATACCACTCGGTGCCAAATGGAATATAGCAGCGGACGCCCCAGCCCTGATTGGCTAGCTTCTCCTGCAGATCGCGCCGCACCCCATGCAACATCTGAAACTCGAAAGCTGTTTTTGAGATGCCCTCTTGCAATGCCCAAGCCTTCACGGTGTCAATGATTCTTTCATCATGAGTTGCCAGGCCGTGAAAGACTCCGCTCTTGAGAATCTGCTTGGCGACCTTGAGGTAATTCGCGTCCACATCCTGCTTGTGGGGAAAGGCGATGGCCGCTGTTTCTTTGTACGCTCCCTTGCAGAGGCGGATGCGGATTCCTTCCGAGCACAGCAGCGCGGCATCTTCCTCGGTGCGGTAGAAATAGGCCTGCAGCACCGTACCGACATGGCCGGACGCATTCGGACGCCGGTGCAACTCGCGAACAAAGTCGATGGTTTTCTGAGTGTATTGGGAACCCTCCATGTCGACCCGAATGAAGCTGTCGATTGCGATGGCGTGATCAAGCAATTCCGCCACAGTGTCGCGCGCCAGCGCCTCGTCCACGTCGAATCCCATGTGGGTAAGCTTCAGGCTGACGTTGGCATTGAGTTTGCGTTTGTCGATCTCGTCGAGCAGTTGGTGATATAGCGTCTTGCTGCGCAGCGCTTCCTCGCGATTGGTGACGTTTTCGCCCAGGTTGTCCACGCTGACGCGCACACCCACCCGGTTCATCGCCTCGGTTGCGACGATCAAATCGTCTACCGTCATGCCCGCAACAAAACGCTTGGAAAGTTTCTGTCCAACGGCGGAATTCTCTGCAATAGAACGAATGCTCTTACTTTCAGACAGCAGAATGAAAAAGGAACGAAGCATCGCGACCCTTCAGCCAGGACAGCCAGCCCCGGCATCTTCCATGGATTATGAATGGTCATCGCGGCAGGCAAACACGCGCCGGTAAGAGCGGGCGCGGAGGCTTTCGCTGGGACGGTGACTTACGGTTGTATCATATCGCCAGCAACCGCGCACCATCTCAGAAAATGGTTCCGGCCGATGCGGTGCCGCTCTTAACCTTGAAACCTCTAAAACCTTGAAACCTGTCTCTGCTCAATGTCCTGATGCTTCCAAATACCTTTCCACTTCGATTGCCGCCATGCACCCAGTACCGGAGGCAGTGATTGCCTGCCGGTATCGGCGATCCGCGACGTCGCCGCAGGCATACACGCCGGGAATGCCGGTATGCACGTAGTCGCGCGTTTTCAGGTAGCCATCTTCGTCGGCCTCAAGGGTACCGCGGAACATGGATGCGTTAGGCGTATGTCCGATGCCGAGAAACATCGCGCTAACGGGGAAATCCCATACTTTTCCGGTCAGCACGTTGCGCAATTTCACCGCGGTGACTTCCTTGGCATCGACGTCCATGACATCTTCGACAACCGTGTCGGTCATGAAATGAATTTTGCCGTGAGCGAGCGCCCGGTCGAGCATGATCTTGCTGGCGCGGAAAGCATTGCGGCGATGGATCAAGGTGACGCGACTGGCGAAGCGGGTGAGGAAGAGCGCTTCCTCCATGGCGGAATCTCCGCCGCCGATCACTGCAATCTCCTTGCCGCTGAAGAAGAATCCATCGCAGGTGGCGCACGAAGAGACTCCGTGGCCGATCAGCGCCTTTTCGCTTGGCAATCCAAGCCAGCGCGCAGTCGCTCCGCTGGCGATGATGAGTGCGCGCGTCTTGATCTGCTCCTTGCCTACGGTGAGCACAAAGGGCCGCTGGGTGAGATCGGCGGCCATCACGTGGCCAATGCGGAACTCGGTTCCGAAGCGTTCGGCCTGCTTTCGCATGTTCTCGATCAGATCCGGGCCCTGGATTCCCTCGGGCCAGCCAGGAAAGTTCTCGACCAGGGTGGTCATGGAGAGCTGGCCACCGGGCTCGTGTCCCTCCAGCACCAGGGGCTTGAGGTTGGCGCGCCCTGCATAGATTGCCGCTGTCAGGCCGGAACATCCCGACCCCATGATCACTACATTACGAATTTCGTCTGCCATCGCTCTCTCTTCTGCCTCTCGCACCGGGGGAACTGAGCATCCGGGCGTCAGTAATGATTACATCGAAGATCGTAAACCATTGAACTCTCTTTTATTGATTCGCTGGGGCAGCTTTGGATTCTCTGCGCCCCGGCAAGTGAGCGAACTCAGAAGGAACCACTGTCTTTACCGCCATCGCGACGCGATACTTCTCAAGAACTCCCCTGGCCGCCTCGAACAGCGGCACATACGCCGCCTGATCGATCCCACTGCATCGCGCCAGCACAATGGATGCTTTGCCGAAGCGCTCGATTCGTATCCTGTCGGGCGGAGTATCCGACCTAGCCACCTGCGAGGGACTCCCCGTCACGGAATCGGAGATCAGTATCTGCAGCACTTCCCTGGTATCGCGAAGATGCAGGGCAAGCGCCTCGCTCGCGGAACTTCCCTCGACGCTCAGCGAATACTGTGCGTCCGTCAGAACCGCCTTCTCTGGAAACTCCCTGCGAATCCTCACCCATGCCGATGGAGTGGCGAGGCTCCCGGCAGCCGCTCCGGCAGCCCTCGCCTCCGCTTCATTCAAGGTGGTGACTCCGCGCGCGATCTCGAAGTCCGAGGAAAATGCCGGCCTATCTTTTACTCGCGCAAGGGCTCGCCGCATCTCTTCCATCTCGGACTGACCGGGATGGCAGGTGTTCAGGAAATTCACCTGTATCTTCGTGGCTTGTGATTGCGACGAAGCCGACGCGGTAGGCGCTTGCTGGCCCAGCGAGGACGCCGCTACCAGCAAAACCGTCAGCAATCCACACAGCAAGGTATTCGGACTCAAAGTTTTCAACATTGTTAATTTCTGCACCATATCCGCACCGCTGGATTGTAAATGAGTGAGCCGGCAGACTGCTTGTCCACTTCCAGTTATAATTCGGCAAGTTCGGCGAGCATGAGTAATCCGACACTCCAATCCGTTCAGCGCACTGTTGTCCACTATGGGCTTGTCCCACAGACACGCGCGGCACGGCTTTGCATCACACTCGCCGTGGTCCTCGCTGGGTGGACCCTGGTTGGCTTACATGGATTCACCGCCGCCTACTGGATCACGGTGCTGGCGTTTATCGGTGCGCTGGTTGTCGTTGGATATCGCGCGTTCACCAGACATTTTATGTGGCGGCTGCGCAATCGCCTCATCGTTACCTACGTGTTCATCGGGGTCATTCCGCTGGTGCTTCTGGCGACCATGGGCATTGTTGCCGGATATCTGTTTGCCGGACAGTTCTCTACTTTCGTGGTCACCACCGACGTACATAATGGATTGCGCCGCCTTGAAAGCGCAAATCGCACCATTGCCCACCAGGCCATCGTAATCTTGAGGCGGAACGGTACGCTCGATCCCACTCAGCTCGCAGTCAACAATGAAGCTTTCCCCGGCCGCCAAGTCATAGCGTATTTCCAGGGACGCACGGTAAGGCTCCAGGGCGACCCATCGGTTCCCGAGCCAACCCCGCCGCCAGCCCAGGTGCCCGAGGCGGTCCTGATTGTGGACAACGGCGATCTCTACATGCGCGCCATCGACCGCGTCAGGCTCTCGGATATTCCCGGCGACGAGCTTATCCTGGTTTCCAGCGTACCGCTCGACTCGACGCACCTTGAATCCATCGTTTCAAACATGGGCGTTGCCTCCCTGTATGGCGAGCGCCCGGCCTCCACCGCACAGTTGGGTGGCACCCGGGTCCATCTTGGCGACGCCGATATGGATGTGAACCCCAAGGTCACGTGCGGAATCATGCCTCCGCCGGTCTCTCGCCTGGACATCGAATTTATCCCCTTCGGCGCGGTTCTCGACGCGGTTCACTGGCAGACGGGCAAAGCCAAGAACCTGCTGCTCACCGTGCGCACGCGGCCTTCGCTGCTCTATAACCGTCTCTTCCGCACGCTGGGGGATTTCACCAACGCCATCTTCTTCGTGCTCGCCGTCATCGCCGTGATCTTCGCCCTGATCGAGGTTGTGGCTTTTGTGATTGGAGTGCGCCTGACCGGCACGATGACTTCGTCGGTCGCGAAGCTTTACGAGGCCACTCAGCACGTGAATGCCGGAGACTTCTCGCACCATATTCAGGTCAACTCGCACGACCAGCTCGCATCGCTGGAATCCTCCTTCAACTCCATGACCGAGTCGCTGGAAAAGCTCATCGTTGAGCAGAAGGAAAAACAGCGCATCGAGAGCGAGCTATACATCGCCAAGGAGGTCCAGGATCTGCTCTTTCCGCGCGACGTGGCCAATCTCGATGGCCTCGAACTGCATGGCATCTGTCGCCCTGCCCGGACCGTCAGTGGAGACTACTACGACTTCCTCCCGGTGGGGCCCAACGCGGTGGGTCTGGCCGTGGGAGACATCAGTGGCAAGGGCATCTCAGCCGCGCTGATGATGGCTACAGTCCACGCTTTTGTGCGCGCCCATACCATGGTGGAACGCCTGCCGTCCCTCGTCGCCGCACAGGGCCGAATGGCTCCAATCGTTCTCAGTGAAGACAGCTCCTGCTGTCCTTCCCCGGGAATCATTTTTGCGCTGCTCAACCAGCAGCTTTACCGCAGTACCCCGGCGCAGAAATACGCCACCATGTTCCTCGGCTTTTACGACCAGCAAACCCGGCAACTCACCTACTCGAACGCCGGCCACCTGCCGCCTATCGTGATCCGCGCCAACGGCTCAACGCAACTGCTCGATACCGGAGGCACGGTGGTCGGCCTTTTTGGAGACATGAGCTATCCCGAGGGCCGCGTCACTCTGAACCCGGGCGATATCGTAGTGGCCTACAGTGACGGCATCACGGAGCCGGAGAACGACTTCGGCGAATTCGGCGAGGAGCGCCTCACACAGATCGTCCAGGAAAACCACGATCTGGATCTGCCTCGAATCTCCGACGCGATCCTCAACGCCGTCACCGACTGGATTGGCGGCGAGGAACAGCCCGACGACATGACCATCGTCATCGCAAGGGCAAGATAGGTAACTGGATTCCCGTCGGATTCCTGCTTTTCCGTGTCGTCCTGTCAGCGCGAGGGGTCTGCCTTGTGCGAAGAATTCAGGTCTAGATGCAGCTTCAGGCTGGCATCCACGCCAGCAGGGTAGCAGTTTCCGTCGGTGTTGTAGCTTTGTGCACAGGCAGCGGCAAATCGCTGACGAAGGGGCGATTGTGCGAATTGCCAGACCTCGGCAAAAGGTACTCCGCTGGCTTCCGGCGGCGGAGTTTGGGAAAACCCACAGCCCGGCGAAGGCGGACAGGCATCATTGGCTACCCAGAATACAAGTTCGCGTCCCTGGGCAGAATCGTGGAGATCGCGTGCCGTACTGATCGAGCCTCCTGCCGGATCGGGAATTTCGATTCCCGAGCAATAGACTCCGGGGCGGTAGCCGGATTGTTTTACGGCATCGGCCCAGCCAAAGACGTATTGCTTCTGCTCCTGCAGCAGTCGCCCGCCCTCCTCCTGGTCAAGGAAGATGACGCTTCCCCGGCGAAAACCCTCGTCTTTTGCGGCCTGCGCCGCAGCCTCTCCATCAGATGTGCCGGGATTCGGCGCGGATTTCAACTCCGCATAGGAACGTCCGTTGAAGAGCAAAAGGAAACCGAATCCCGCGCGCTGGACCGTCTCGCGCTTGCCACGCCACCCGTTGGCCTTCGCGCCCGGCGGATTGTTGAGCCAGTAACCTGTAAAGGAAAAGGTCTTGCGCAGGGCAGGCAGATTCTCGTCGCCCGGATAGTCATTACGATCGAAGCCGAGATAGGTCACCGTTTGGCGGGAGCGCTCGAAGGCGCGGGCGGAGAGGAGCATGGCCGCTGCGGCCAGCACGAGCAGAGCTGCATACATCTTCTTCATATTCCTACTGTATGACAGCCTTCGAAGACGAGGCGAAATTACATTGACCGAGTGCATAATCGGCCTTGAATCCTACACCCTTCTACTTTTCTCGCATATCGCACCTGCCTTTGTGCAAGGTGGAGAACAGCCCGTAAAATCGGGGCTCCGGCGCGGCTTCTATCCCGTTTTGCGCCCCATTTCCACATTCATGTTGAAAACGTGGCCGAAGTTTCTTTCTTTTCGTCTTGACATGACAGAAAAATAGCGTTTCTAAATAACAATCCCGAGCAGCAATTCGGTGGCTCGACGATGCACAACGTGCGGCAAAGTAATAGTTCTGTCACAACCTCTCACAGCTTCCGCAAAGCCGCCGTAGGCATTGCTCCGAGCCGGTTAGTCCATATAAACTTTAGGGTATTGACCCGCTGCAACCTGCCGGATCGAAGCATCCAACCTTATCAAATTCCCCGCGCATAAACCGCTGGAATGAGAATGGCGGGCTGGAGGTTCGACGCTGTGTTGGAGCGGGATTTCCAGGGAACACACAGGAGACGCTTTTTGCTGTACCTCCATGCTCTTGGACACTTTCATCCCGAGACAGTTCTCGACAATCACTTTTTGTCATCCCTTGACATAGGGGTAGACGTGAAGTGGATCGAGGATCGGGTCGGTATCGTTGAGCGGCATACCACTCTGCCGTTGGACTATCTGCGCGAGACGCACAATCGCGACCCTCGCGCCGCCGCTGAAGCGGCCCACACAACACCCACGCAGATGTCCGTCCGCGCCACGGAGATGGCACTGAAACGTGCCGGGATCAAGGCCTCGCAACTGGGAATGATCGTCTCCGGAGGATGCTCGCCGGAAATGCAGATTCCTGCCGATTCCTGCCGCATTGCCAATGCCCTAGAGATAGCCGCTACCTGCTTCGATTTGCAATCGGCGTGTTCGAGCTTTGCGTCGCAGATTCACTTTTTGGACCTGATGCGGCCAGAGGCACTGCCCGATTACGTGCTGGTAGTCAACAGCGAAACTTTTACGCGGAGCATTAACTACAGCGATCGCGGCCAGGCGGTGCTGTTTGGCGATGCGGCATCAGCCGCCATCGTCTCTTCACGCATCCCTTCGGATTCAATGATCTCCGATACCAGCTTCAACAGCGACCCTGGGGGACAACACCAGATCACCATACCCACCGGCGGACACTTCGCGCAGGAAGGCCATGCGGTGCAGGTTTTTGCCATCCGCACCACCACTGACGTGCTGAAAACGCTGCAGTCCTCGCTGCCTCCCGGCGAGAACCGACGCCAGGTCTTTATTGGCCATCAGGCGAACTTGCGGATGTTGGAAAACGTCTGCAAACGCACCGGTATCCAACCGGAGGATCACTACTCCAACATCGCGTACTTCGGCAACTGTGGCGCTGCGGGCGCACCCACGGTGCTCTCGCAACACTGGGACGACCTGCACCACTGCGTCATTCACATGGCTGTCGTAGGATCGGGACTGGCCTGGGGCGGAATGCGTATCTCTCGCGATTAATCGTCGATCTCGTCTTGAAATGCAAAAGCAAAAGTCCCGCGAGCTAACGCCCTTGGGACTTCTTTTTATGCTTTCACCGCTTGTAATTAGAGCAAAACCAAGGTTGGTATAGGCCGGGCTTGAAAGGGCACGGCCACAGCAACGCCAACCATGCTCTAAACTTTCGCGGGCTCGCCAATCGGACTGGTAGGCAGGGCGAGCGCCTCTTTGCGCAGCTCCTCGAAGAGGACCGTGCTCAGGTAGCGTTCGCCGAAGCTGGGGACAATGGCGACAATCAGCTTACCCGCGTTTTCAGGACGTTGGGCCACCTTGAGCGCAGCAAAAACAGCGGCTCCCGCCGAGATGCCGACCAAGAGGCCTTCCTCCTTGGGCAGACGCCGTGCAAAACCAATGGCCTCATCGTTCGAGACCTGGATGACCTCATCGATCAATTTTGTATCAAGCACGCCGGGCACAAAGCCAGCTCCGATTCCCTGAATCTTGTGCGGCCCTGGCTTGCCGCCGGAAAGCACGGGGCTGTCGGTTGGTTCCACCGCAATTGCCTTGAAGCCTGGCTTCCGCTCCTTGATGTAGCGGGCGATGCCGGTTAAGGTTCCGCCGGTCCCCACTCCGGAGATCAGGATGTCAACCTTACCATCCGTGTCATTCCAGATCTCGGGGCCGGTAGTGTCGTAGTGGATCTGCGGATTCGCGGGATTGTTGAACTGTTGAAGAATGTAGCCATTGGGCGTGGCGGCAAGAATTTCTTCGGCTTTGGCTACCGCGCCCTTCATGCCGTTGGGTCCGGGCGTTAGCACAATCTTGGCACCGAACGCCAGCAGGAGCACGCGCCGCTCCTGGCTCATCGTCTCCGGCATGGTGAGAATCAGGTCATACCCCTTGACCGCCGCGACGAAAGCCAGCGCGATTCCGGTATTGCCGCTGGTCGGTTCGATCAACACAGTCTTGCCGGGAGTAATTTTTCCATCGCGCTCCGCCGCCTCAATCAGTGCAACGCCGATGCGGTCTTTCACGCTGGCCAGTGGATTCTGGCTTTCCAGTTTTACCGCTACTCGCGCCGCAGCGCCCTTGGTCATCTTGTTGAGGTAGAGAAGCGGCGTCTTTCCAACCAACTCGGTAATGCTGTTTGCAATTGGCATTTCATCTCCATTTGGCCCGCCCTCGGCGAACCGCTAAAGTCTCACTGCGCCCCAGGACGTCTCCGCTTGCAGGACGCCGACAGGAATTTTGCACCGGAGCCTCATTTCTTCCGATGCACCCAACCGCATTACGGTCAAAATAAAAAACCACCGCCCTTTGGTCGCTGGCGGTGGGTTCGTGAACTCTCTTGAATAAAGCTACTATTCCACGATCTCATTTTCGCCAGAGGGCAGCATCCCGCAACAACAACAGGCTGACGCGCGACAGGTCTGGCAGCAGAGAGTCATGACAATTTTGTTTATAGTCCGATTCTGGTCGGGGAGTCAACCGTAGCAGGGTCACGGAAATGCCCTTTGCCGGGTTCTGCCTGCATTTCCGGAACCCTCACGCCGCGCTCGAACATCAAACAGGCGAGTACAATTTCTACGCAAATAACCACCGAAAGGATCGTGATGCGCCCCAGCGGGCACCTCACGTGGCAAGGTTCCGAAAAACTCCTATGGCAAAAATTCATTCATGGGCGGCACAAGGCCCAAAGCAGAAGTTGATTCCCTATGAGTTCGATCCCGGCCCAATCGGAGCCGAAGAAGTTGAGGTTGCAGTCGAGCATTGTGGCCTCTGCCACTCCGATCTCTCGATGCTCAATAACGACTGGGGCTACTCGCAGTATCCATTCATCCCCGGTCATGAAGCGATTGGGCGGGTTGTGGCCGTCGGCACGCAGGCCAAAGGCGTCAAGGTCGGCGACCACGTCGGCATCGGCTGGACCGCGTCCAGTTGTATGCATTGCCAGCTCTGCCTCTCCGGCGAACAGCACCTATGCCGCTCGGCACAGCCCACAATTGCGGGTCATGCCGGAGGCTTCGCGGACCGCATCCGCGCCCACTGGGCCTGGACAATTCCTCTACCTGCGGCGCTCGACGCCACCACCGCCGGACCGTTGCTCTGCGGCGGCGTCACGGTGTTCAAGCCCTTTCTGACGTACTCGATCAGCCCGACGGCGCGGGTCGGCATCGTTGGCATCGGAGGCCTGGGCCACCTGGCGCTGAAGTTTGCCAATGCCTGGGGATGCGATGTAACTGCCTTCACTTCGAGCGAATCGAAGTATGCCGAAGCGAAATCACTGGGCGCGCACCACGTTGTTTCCAGCCGCGACGTAAGCTCGATCAAATCCATTGCCGGGACGCTTGACCTGCTGCTCGTCACCGCCAATGCCTCCTTGGAGTGGGGAGCGCTGATCAGCACTCTCGCTCCCAAAGGACGCATGCATGTGGTGGGTGCAGTGCTTGAGCCAATTCCGGTGAACGCCTTTGACCTCATCGGTTCCCAGCGCGAAATCTCCGGCTCGCCCACCGGCGCGCCAGTTGATATCGCCACCATGCTCGACTTTGCTGCGCGTCACAATATCGCGCCGCAGGTCGAACGCTTCCCGATGAGCCAGGTCAACCAGGCACTCGCTCATTTGGATTCAGGCAAGGCGCGTTACCGGATCATCCTTGACGCAGATTTCAAGTAGCCAGTAGCAGGTAGACTCGAAGCCCCGTTCAAGACTGCTTGAGCGGGGTTTCTTACTGTCGAGTTACGATAGATGGATATGGATCTAAGAACCAGAACCCGGATCAGCGACAAGGCCGCACAGTTTACTGAGAGTGTCATTCGCGAGATGACGCGTCAGGCGATTCGCCACAACGCCATCAACCTGGCGCAGGGATTTCCGGATTTCCCCGCGCCGGAAGAACTGAAGCGCGCGGCGCAACAGGCCATCGCCGCAGATGTCAATCAATACGCGATCACATGGGGATCGCACGATCTTCGCATGGGGATTGCCGCCAAGACCGCCCTCTGGCAGGGACTCACGGTCGATCCTGAGACGCAAATCACAGTCTGCTGCGGAGCAACCGAAGCCATGATCGCCACGCTGCTCGCCATTGTGAATCCCGGCGACGAAGTCATCGTCTTCGAGCCGTTTTACGAGAATTACGGAGCCGACGCGATTCTCTCCGGAGCCACGCCGCGCTATGTTTCACTGCGTCCGCCGGACGCTCCCGATGGCGAATGGTGGTTCGATCCGGCTGAGCTTCGCTCGGCGTTCCATGGGCATACCCGCGCCATCATTATCAACACGCCGAACAACCCCACCGGCAAGGTTTTCACTCGCGCTGAGTTGGAATTCATTCGCGACCTCTGTGTCGAGTTCGACGCCATCGCCATCACCGACGAAATCTACGAACACATTCTGTATGACGGCACACGGCATATTTCGCCCGCGACTATTGAAGGCATGGCCGAGCGCACCGTGACCATCAACGGGATGTCAAAGACCTACAGCGTCACCGGGTGGCGCGTCGGTTGGACCATTGCGCCCGCTGACCTGACTTCGGCGATTCGCAAGGTACACGACTTTCTCACCGTAGGAGCTGCGGCTCCGCTGCAGGCCGCTGGAGCCGTTGCGCTGGCGATGCCCGTCAGCTACTACCAGCACCTTGCGGACGACTATCTCACGCGGCGCGACCAACTCCTTACGGCACTTCGCGCCGCGGGATTGATCGCCTATCGCCCGCGCGGCGCGTATTACATCATGACGGACGTGGCCGCCTTCAATTTCCAGGACGACCTTGAATTTACCCGCCACCTGATCGCCGATATCGGCGTGGCCGCTGTCCCAGGCTCCAGCTTTTACAATAGCGCTCTGGGCTCGCAACAGGTTCGCTTCGCCTTTTGCAAGCGCGAGGAAACTCTCACGGCTGCCGCCGATCGTCTTCTCAAACTCGCGCCACGTTGAGGAGAGGGACAGGCTACGCTGCCTTCGTGCTTTCGTAATACGGCAGGAATTGTTGCTGGACAAAACTCTCATACGTCGTCGGCGTGGTGTTGCGGGAGTTGCGTGTCTCCAACGCCTTCATGTGGCCGTTGTTCAGTGCAGTGGCCATCTCCAGGATGAGCCTCACCAGATCCGCCGACATACCCATCTGTTGCATCCCGGCGAAAATCTGATCCTCCGGCGGCTGCATGTACTTTAGATCCGGCATTCCGACTGCCTTACCGATAACGATGGCAGCCTCCGTCATCGTGATGTCGCGCTGACCGAGCAGTTCGCGTGTTTGGTGCGAATTGAAATCCAGCTTCATCATTGCCGCAGCCGCTGCTGCGCCAATGTCTCGACTGGCGATCATGGGAAGCTTCAGCTCAGGCAGCAGAGGACCAATCGCCATGCCAAGCTTTTGAATCAACCCGGCCTGCATCAGCGTGTTCTCCATAAAGTACCCAGCGCGCAGGTGAAGTACGTTGAGCCCGGCGATGCCGTTGAGCCGCTCCTCCATGTGGTGCAAGCCCACGACCGGGCCTGTTTTCGCAGGCTTGTCAGCGCCAACGCTGCTCAGCGTAACTGCGTGTTTCACTTTGGCGCGTTCCAATGCCGTCGCAACGGAGTCGGTCACAGCATCCTGGTACGCGCGGAAATTGACTCGCGATGGATCGGGCGGGATCATGACATACACAGCCTCAGCGCCCGCAAACGCCTCTTCCAACGCCTCCCTGTTCGTCAGATCACATACAAATGACTCGCCTCCTTGCCGCGCCAACGCCTGGAGATGCGAGCCGCTCCGGCTGATTCCCCGCACCTTCTTTCCAGCGGCAAGCAGATGATTCGCAACCACGCTTCCAGTGTTTCCCGTTGCACCTGTAACTACGTACATGACAGCCTCCAGATATTTGGGATTCGCAGGAGTTAGATGCGCCGCGAGTGTCCCGGGAAGCGCTGTTCTGACGCACGAGACTTGCGAAATTGTCGCGCGGGCACGACAAAGCCCCACATTCGCAAAGAAATGTGGGGCTTAAAGAAGTGAGACTCTGTCAGCTATCTTTGGCTGAATTCCACGAATCGCCGCCCGCAAGCGACTTCAAAATTTACCTGGACTGCCTAAAAGTCGTTGAAGTCCAACGCGATCGGCTGGCCGTCCTCATCGTATTGAATGACCGGCTCGCCGTTGCGTTCAACCGGTTCTGCCGGCTTTTCCAGTTTTCTCTGTTCCATTTTCTGGGATTTCTCTTGCCGTTTTTCCTGGCGAGCGCGCTCCTTTGAGCGCTTTGTGAACGTAGTTCTTGAGTTTCCTGCCATTAAGACTCCAATCAGTAGATGTTTATTCCGAACCCGTCAAAATCAATTCGGAATTTTCACTCGTAGCCAAACGGTGGCAATGCAGCCGAGAACTCATAGTTTCGGCCACTCCGTCGCTTACGGTTCGACTTGCACGATCTTGCGCAGCATCGGCCTGCAAAGGGATTCCGAAGCAATGCAACCGAAGGCGGTTATCTAAACCCGAATGCGTCGTCCCTTTCCATTGTATTCCTTCCCCGCGATTTCGTTTTTCGCAATTACGCCAAGCCGGCTGGCACAGGACTCGCCACTCCTCAGGGCGTTCTCAGTATCCGGAGTAGTTCCGCAGAGGCCACCACTCGAGCAACTGACGAAAATGTGGCTCCTTTATTCCCATCAGGCGATATGCAGCCGGAACGTCACGGACAATATGCACTCTGTCGCGGGTTGAACTTCCCAGTGCTTCGAACATGCGGGTCATCCCAAAGACTTCGTCTTGAGGAGCAACCACGACTCGCAGGTAGTTGTCAGGAACTAGCGGCGCGCTCGCTGCCAACTGACTCACCCCGTCCGTTGACACGCCAAAGGAAGCTACCGCGCTGAAGTCGGAAATACTGGAACAAGGGCCGCCAGTAGCCATCCACTCCCGCACCTGCCGGTAACGAGCCAACAGAATTTCGTCAGTGACAACTCCCTCGAATCTGATGAAGAGAACCTTGTTCAGGTCGTCGAAACTCAGGAATGCACCCATAAAAACTCCAGAAAGCTGTCTGCCAGAATAGCCGCCTCTCCGATTGCAAGAAGCTCACCATAGACTCTAACGCTTCGGCAAGGATTTTTTCTGCATCAAGTTTGGCATATCGCGAGTGGACGTCTGCACGAAACTTTTTCGGGCACGCGGGTTCTTATTTGGTAACAGAGCACCGAGGTCTGGATCATGATGAAGAAAATGATACTCGCGTTATTCGGTCTGGTTATTGCACTCGCGCTAGTCGCGCCACCGAAGGCAACTGCGCAGGTAGCAATCGGAATTGGAGTGGGCCGTCCCGTTTACGGGTATGGATATGTGGCCGCTCCCGCCTACGTGTATGCACCGGCTCCTTACACGGCCTATCTGCCTGACTATGCCTACCCATACGCCTACGCTGCACCCTATCCCTACCCTGCGTTCTATTTCGGCGGCGGTTGGTATGGCGGCGGTTGGTATGGCGGCGGTTGGTATGGCGGTGGTTGGTATGGCGGAGGCTACAGGTACGGCCGCGGCTACGTATGGCTCGGTGATGGATAGCGCTACGCTGGACGTGGAGGCTACGGTGGACGCGGCTTTAGCGGCGGACACAGCTATGGCGGGCGCGGTGGATTTGGTGGCGGGCACGGCGGACACCGCTAACTTCCATTCTGTCCGAATGTTGGTTTCACACGCCCCTTCGGCCTATCCGGCCGAGGGGGCATTTCCTTGCCGGCCAGAGCTAAAGCAATCCGCCGGTCTGTAAAGTCAGCGCGCTGAGCGCCAGTTCCAGTTTGCGGATAGCTTCATCCAACTCGGGATGCTTCCCCAGTTGGCCTCGCAGAGACTTCAAAATTTTATGAGCGTCCGCGATGTGCTCTGCCGCATTGGTCTGGGACAACTCCGGTGTAGGTACGTCTGGTGAACTCATTGGGGCACTCTCCTTCTCGTTCAGTTTGCAACACTACCGATTGCGGCCTTTGCGGAGAGTTTATGTCATAAAACACCCCGAGTACAGCAGACGGCTTTCAAGCGTGGACGGAAGTTTGATCGATTGAGAGCGCGCGGTACAACCCAAATCATCGGACGAGCCTCCTCCATACACGGAGGAATGACCATGAAGAGAATGATCTTGCTCGGCTCGATATTGCTGCTGTCAGCAGTCTGGGCAACAGCGCAGTATGAGAAACCGGAACCTGGCATGGATAGTTCCGGTGCAGACAAAACCACGGTTCAGGGGTGCCTCGCCGGCTCCGATGGAAGCTACAGCTTGACTGATAAATCCGGCATCACTTATCAACTCACCGGAGACACGGCAAAGCTGCAAGCCCACGTTGGTCACACCATCGAGGTCACAGGAACAACCACGTCAAACCAGGGTTCGACAGGACAATCCGGCTCAATGAGCGCGCCTTCCGAGACGCAGCCAACATTAAACGTCAATTCATTCAAGCATATTTCTACAAGCTGCAGCGCCACGCAGTAAGACGCGTTGAGCCATCTGCCCGGGCACAGAAGACAATGGAGCGGCACGAGGCCGCTCCATTGGTTATTACGTTCTGCCTTTTCTAGTTAGACGAATAGCTCGACAACACCTTCATGTAATTGGAACGCTGAAGGGCCTTCGGGTTAGGAACGTTCTTTTGGTTCATACTGCCCTGCATTTGCTTGATGCTTGCGTATTCGTGCTTTTCAAGCCAGGTTTCGACTTGATGGCTTAGCGGCCGCAGGTAGCCGATACCGTTCTGCAGGAGTGCCGATGCGAGCATGGTAACTTTGGCACCCGACATCATCGACTTGACTACGTCCTCCGCCGTGTGGACGCCACCGGTGATCGCAATGTCTGCATGCAGGTGACTGCTGAGCATGGCGGACCAATGCAGGCGGAGCAGCAAGTCACTGCTATTGGAAAGGCAGAGTGAGGGTTTGACCTCAAGCGTATCGAGATCGAAATCCGGCTGATAGAAGCGATTGAAGAGGACGATACCGTTCGCTCCAGCCGCTTCCAGGCGCTGCGCCATATTGGCGAAAGCGCTGAAGTACGGACCGACCTTTACCGCAACCGGAATGGAAACGGTGTTGCGGACCTCGGCGACGAGGTCGAGATAGAGTTTCTCGATTTCGTCCGACGTGGCGGCAGGATCGGCAGGAATGAAGTAGACATTCAGCTCGATAGCATCGGCACCGGCCTGCTGCATTTCGCGGGCATAGCTGACCCAACCTCCGCGGGAAACGCCGTTCAGCGAGGCGATTACCGGGATGGAGACGGTTTGCTTGGCCTGACGAATATGCTCCAGGTAGCCGTCTGGACCGATCGAGTAGTTAGCGAGGTCGGGGAAGACGGAGGAACTCTCGGCGCTCACTTCGGAGCCATCCCAGAGGAAACGGTCGAGTTCGTTGGACTCGATGTTGATCTGCTCCTCGAAGAGCGAGTGGAGGACGATTGCGGATGCACCGGAATCCTCCATGTAGCGCAGGTTAGAAATTTCCTTACACAGCGGTGAAGCAGCGACGACGAGCGGATTGCGCAGCTTGAGTCCGAGATACTGCGTAGTTAGATCGGTCATCACTGACCTCCTTTTGCGGCGGCGGCCGTGGCGGCTTCGGCCGCTTCCGCCGTGGAAGTGTGCGCCAGCGCTTCGTAGCGCTTCCAGCGGTCATTTACATCCTGTTGGCCTTCGGCGAGCAACAGCTTTGCCTCTTCAGGATTGCCCTGACGCAACATGGTGTAGCGAGTCTCGTTGTAGATGTACTGCTCCAACGGAATGCTGGGAGCCTTGCTATCCAGAACGAAATTCGCCTGGCCAGCCGGAGCTGCGGGATTGTAGCGGAACAGCGGCCAGTGACCGCTCTGCACGGCAAGCTTTTGCTGATCGAGTCCGTGGACTAGATCGTAGCCGTGAGCGATGCAATGGCTGTAGGCGAGGATGAGCGACGGGCCGTCGAAGGCTTCCGCTTCATTGAATGCCTTGAGCGTCTGCATGTCACTGGAGCCCATGGCGATGCGTGCCACATACGCCGGGTAACACATGGCAATGAGCGCGAGATCCTTCTTGGGACGCCCCTTGCCTCCTGCGGCGAACTTGGCCACTGCTGCACGCGGGGTAGATTTCGACATCTGGCCACCGGTGTTGGAGTAAACCTCCGTGTCGAGAACCAGCACATTGACGTTGCGGCCCGAGGCCATGATGTGATCAAGGCCGCCGTAACCGATGTCGTAGGCCCAGCCGTCGCCACCGACGATCCAGACCGCCTTGTCCACCAGATTGTCTGCAATGCTGAGCAGGGTGCGGGCTTCCGGTAGATTGATACTCGTCAATGCCTGCTTGAGTTGCGCGACGCGTACTCGCTGCTCGGCAATTGCGACTTCACCGCGCTGCGGCGCTCCAAGGATGGCTTTCACCAACTCTTCAGGCAGCTTTGCGGCTAAACGAACCAGCAGCTCGCGGGCAAAATCGCGGTTCTTGTCCAGCGAAAGGCGAATGCCAAGACCAAACTCGGCATTGTCTTCAAACAGCGAGTTGGACCAGGCGATGCCGCGTCCATCCTTGTTGAAGGTGTAAGGCGTCGTAGGTAGGTTGCCACCGTAGATCGAGGAGCATCCCGTTGCGTTGGCAATGATCGTACGGTCTCCATAAAGCTGCGAGAGTAACTTGACGTATGGGGTCTCGCCACAGCCGGAGCAGGCGCCGGAAAACTCAAATAGCGGCTGCAGTAGTTGGACGTCCTTGACCTGGGAGAATGAAAGCTGCTCGCGTGGAATCTCCGGGAGGGTGAGGAAGAAGTCCCAGTTGCGGGCTTCCTGCTCGCGTAGCGCAGGCTGAGGAACCATGTTGATGGCCTTGTGCTTAGCTTCGCTCTTGGACTTCGCCGGGCACGCCTCGATGCAGAGAGCGCATCCGGTGCAATCTTCGGGCGCAACCTGCAGCGTGTACTTGAACGTGGCAAAGTTCTTCCACTTGGGAGCGGCTGACTTGAAAGTCTCAGGCGCCGCAGCTAGTAGATCGCTGGGATAGACCTTGGCGCGGATGACCGCGTGCGGGCAGACCAAGACGCATTTGCCGCACTGAATGCAGAGCGACTCGTCCCAGACAGGAATTTCAAGTGCGATATTGCGCTTTTCCCACTGCGTCGTGCCGGTAGGATAGGTGCCATCGGCAGGCATTTTGCTAACCGGCAGATCGTCGCCGTCGCCGAAAATCATCGGGGCCAGGACATCCTGAACGAATGCGGGAGCCTGTGCCGGGACCGGCGGACGAAGTTCGACTTTGCTGGTGGCCGCTGCAGGAACCGTGACCTGGTGGAGATTTTCCAGAGTTTGATCGACAGCGGCGAAATTCTTCTTTACCACTGCCTCGCCACGTCTTCCGTAAGTCTTCTTGATCGACTTCTTGATGGCTTCAATCGCTTCCTCGCGCGGCAACACGCCGCTGATGGCGAAGAAGCATGTCTGCATGATGGTGTTGATGCGCTGGCCCATCCCGGTATCCTTGGCAACGCTGTAACCATCAATCACGTAGAACTTCAATTTCTTGCTGATGATCTGCTGCTGCACCGGGCGCGGCAGTTGATCCCAAATCTCATCCTTATTGAACTGGCTGTTGAGCAGGAAGACCGCATTCTCATCGGCATGCTTGAGCACGTCAACCCGCTCAAGGAAGCTGAACTGGTGACAGGCTACGAAGTTCGCGCGAGTAATCAGGTAGCTGGAGCGAATCGGCTTGGGACCAAAGCGCAGATGCGACGTTGTAATGGAGCCGGACTTCTTCGAATCGTAAACGAAGTAGCCCTGGGCATAGTTTTCCGTGTCTTCGCCGATGATCTTGATGGAGTTCTTGTTGGCGCCCACGGTGCCATCGGCGCCAAGTCCGTAGAAGAGCGCGCGAACCGTGCGCGGATCTTCGGTGGAGAACTTGGGGTCGTAGCTGAGGGAGTTGTGAGTCACATCGTCGTTGATGCCGACTGTGAAGTGGTTATGCGGAACGGCCTTTGCGAGGTCGTCATAGACTGCCTTCACCATCGCGGGAGTGAACTCCTTGGAAGACAGGCCGTAGCGGCCGCCTACAACGCGTGGCATGGCGGCAATCTTGCCGGCAGCGAGGCTCTCGGCCAGCGCAGTCAGAATCTCCTGGTACAACGGCTCTCCGAGGGCACCGGGTTCCTTCGTGCGGTCAAGCACGGAAATGGAACGAACGGTCTTCGGAAGCGCGGCGAGGAAGTGCTCGCAGGAGAATGGACGGAACAAGCGAACTTTGAGGAGGCCAATCTTTTCGCCCTTCGCCACCAGGTAGTCCACCGTCTCTTCGGCAACATCGCAACCGGAACCCATCAGGATAACAACGCGCTCGGCATCCGGAGCACCGACATAGTCATAGAGATGGTACTGACGGCCAACGACTTTGGCGAAGCGATCCATCGCCTTCTGCAGAATGTCAGGCACGGCGGAAACATACGGGTTCACGGTTTCGCGCGCCTGGAAGTACACGTCGGGATTCTGCGCGGTGCCGCGAAGAACGGGACGATCGGGCGAGAGCGAACGCAGGCGATGCTGGCTGACGAACTCTTCGGGCAGCAATGCGCGCATATCGTCGAGGGTAAGCTGCTCGACTTTGCCAACCTCGTGCGAGGTACGGAAACCGTCAAAGAAGTGTACAAACGGAACGCGCGACTCCAAGGTTGCAGCCTGGGCAATGAGAGCAGTGTCCATCACCTCTTGAACATTATTCGAGGCCAGCAGCGCCCAGCCAGTCTGGCGCACGGCCATTACATCCTGGTGATCGCCGAAGATGGACAGGCCCTGGGCCGCGATGGAACGCGCAGCGACATGAATGACGCAAGGCGTAAGTTCGCCTGCGATTTTATACATGTTGGGAATCATGAGCAGCAGGCCTTGGGACGAGGTAAACGTTGTCCCCAAGCTTCCGCCCTGCAGGGCTCCGTGGAGCGCCGCTACGGCGCCGCCTTCACTCTGCATTTCCATAACCTGGGGAAGCGAACCCCAGATGTTCGGTTTACCGTCCGAAGACCACTGGTCGCTGAACTCAGCCATTGGAGAGGAGGGAGTGATTGGATAAATGGATATGACTTCATTAGTCCGGTATGCGACATAGGCGGCAGCTTCGTTGCCGTCCACAGTTACTTTGATCCGACTCATTTTATCGGTCCTCCAGGGAATAAGGCGGGGACGCAAACTAGGATGGGTTCCCAACTACCGCCGAATTACGGTTTTGCGTGACGTGATCCCCTGCTTGCATTGGACTACGCCTTGCTTCATTAGGCTGTGATTTAACTCACAAACGGACGTGAGGAGCTGGAGTTCACGGCAAAATTTTTCCATAAATGAACTTCAGCGCCGCCGCTGGATCGGCGGGCGCGCCCGAGACGGCAACCCGGACAAAATGGGCAGCATCCATCAAGGCGTTCTATTTCCCCGCATTGAAGCCGGATGGCACGCTCCGGCTCTCTCCACCCACAAACTTCTTCAATTCCGAGGAGGAATGACCATGAAAAAGCTCGTAGGAATACTGCTGTTCTTGACGCCATTGTTCGCAGCCGCACAAAGCGGTATCGACGGCACATGGAGGATCGACCTCAGCAAAATGCAGATGGACCCCAAACCGTTGGTTCTTGAGTTAAGAGGCGGCATGTATAGCTGCGCTACCTGCGAAGTTAAGGATGCGATAAAGGCGGACGGAAAGGACCACCGGATCGCGGGAGATCCTTATGCGGACACCATGAAAATATCCGTGGCCAGCGGCAGCACCATAGAGCGAGTTGGGAAAAAGAACGGAAGAGTGAATTACCGCTCCGTACTGACGGTTTCCGCCGATGGCAACACGATGACCGAGAAGTTCGAATGGCATCCGGCAAGCAGCGACGAGGTCGCGACTGGCAGCGCAGTGTATTCGCGCATCGGCAATCCCGAAGCTGGAGCCCATGCAGTTTCAGGTCAGTGGAAGACGGATAAACTCGCGGCATTGTCTAACAACGCATCGACCTTTACGTATGCTCCCAACGGCGAAGGCCTGACATACAAGGCAAGCACGGGAGAGTCCTACAGCGCTCAATTCGACGGAAAAGACTATCCCTACCGGGGCGACCCGGGCACGACCGCGGTTGCGTTGACGAAGATCGACGACCACACCTTCCAGGAAACCTACAAGCGCAATGACAAGGTTGTGGGCAGTGCTCGAATCTCGGTTTCGCCGGATGGCAACTCGCTCAACATTGCGTACGAAGACAAAATCCGCGGCAGGACGGACAGTTGGATTGCGGAAAAGCAGGGCGCGGGTAATCAGGAAGCTTCAAAGTAACGATCATATTGCCGGTTCCAAGGGGGAGCCAGTAGGACACCTTGTCATTGCTCCAGGCCTGGGTCTGCATCTCCAATCAGAATGTTGGATTCCAGTTCGCGCTGCGCGGCAAGAGGGGGCGTCACGGAGTATATGGAGACGATCCACGGGCCGCCGGCAGCGGAAACTCGCAGACTCAGGCGGCGGTAAACACAACCCGCGAACAGGCACGAAACAGGGCGCGCCGGAAGACCGTGCCGCCGGGCCGAAGCCAATCGCGCCCAACAAAGTTAAGATCATGAGAATGTGCGTGACTCGGCTACGGCGGAGGGCATTGATTCGGGTACAATCGAGCTTTCCGGGAAATTTCAACATCCGGCTCAATCCAGTTTTTCGGGATCTGCCTTGATTACTCAGTTTGTGGCTATGATCGCGCTTGCACCACGACCGAATCCCGTGGTGCAATTTCTGCAGAAACAGACCAACGCTACGTTCAAAGGCCTGTACCACGCCAACGGCTTTGACATGGCGCTGCTGATTCCCTACTTCATCGTATTGATCATCCTGGCCTCGTACGGCTTCCATCGCTATCAGCTTGTTTGGATGTACTACAAACATCGCAAAAACAAGACGACCACGCCAAAATCGACATTTACCCAGCTCCCAAGGGTAACCATCCAGCTGCCCATCTTCAACGAACAATTTGTGGTGGACCGGTTGGTGGAGTCAATCTGCAAGCTGGACTACCCGCGCGATCTGCTGGACATCCAGGTACTGGACGATTCGACGGATGAGACCGTGGGCGTGGCCGCCGAAGTGGTGGAGCGCTTCCGTGCACGGGGAAATGACATCGTTCATATTCACCGCACCGACCGTACCGGCTTTAAGGCAGGCGCGCTGGAAAATGGACTGAAGACCGCAAAGGGTGAATTTGTCGCAATCTTCGATGCCGACTTCACCCCGCCCAGCGACTGGATCATGAAGGTGATCCATCATTTTGCCGAGCCTGGCGTCGGCATGGTTCAGACGCGTTGGACCCACATTAACCGGCACTACTCGTTCCTCACCGAGGTCGAAGCGATTCTGCTGGATGGACACTTTATCCTGGAGCACGGCGGACGCTCGCGCACTGGGGTATTTTTCAATTTCAACGGCACTGCCGGCATGTGGCGTATCCGGGCCATTGAGGAAGCGGGCGGATGGCAGCACGATACGCTGACCGAAGACACGGACCTGAGTTATCGCTGCCAACTGAAGGGCTGGCGGTTCCTATATCTGCAGGACGTGGAGTGTCCCGCGGAACTGCCCATAGAGATGACCGCGTTCAAGACGCAACAGGTGCGTTGGGCCAAGGGCTTGATCCAGTGCGCGATTAAAGATCTGCCGAGGGTAATGAAGTCGAACGTGAGCATCAGGGAGAAGGTGGAGGCGTGGTATCACCTGACGGCGAATATAAGCTATCCGCTGATGATCATGCTGTCCGTATTACTGCTGCCGGCGATGATCATTCGCTTCTACCAGGGCTGGTTCCAAATGATGTACATCGACGTGCCGCTGTTTCTGGCCTCGACGTTTTCCATTTCGGCCTTCTACCTGGTTTCTCAGAAAGAGCTGTTTCCGGATCGCTGGTGGCGAACCTTATTCTATCTGCCTTTCTTGATGGCGCTCGGAATCGGCTTGACGATTACAAACTCCAAAGGAGTCATCGAGGCGCTGCTCGGGAAGCAATCGGCGTTCGCGCGTACTCCAAAATACAGCGTGCAGACCAAGGGCCAGAAGAATGCCGCGGTACAGGCGGCGAGAAAGTATCGCAAGCGCCTGGGGGTTGTTCCCTGGATCGAACTTGCGGTCGGCTGCTACTTCGCGCTGACCGTGTGGTATGCCATTGCGAACGAAAACTACATCACGATCCCCTTCCTGATACTGTTCGTGTATGGCTACTGGTATACGGGACTGATGTCTCTATTGCAGGGACGATTTGAACTGTTTGGGCAGGGCTCAGGCAGTAGTTCGGAAGAACGCGTCAAACCGTTTCCGGTTGGAGTCTAGAAGCTGTTTCATAACCGACCTGGAGCGCTGCTGATTCGATGAAGGTTTCGAAGATTTTTCTCGTTGCATGGTTGCCGCTCTTCATCTTGCTCGGCGTTTTTCCGCTCGCCACTTCCCTGTTCGCGCTCGACCGTCAGGCTCCAGCGGACTACCACGCACGGCGGGTAGCGCTCTCCGGGAATCTGAATGGCGGCGTAGCCGTTTTGTTTGCGGCAACGGAGTCGGAAAGCGCGCTTTACAGCTTTCGGCAGGATAACAATTTCTTCTACCTGACAGGCTGGGCGGAGCCGGGCGCAGCCGTCGTGATTGCGCCCGCTATGAAAGCCCATGGCAACACTCCGGCGCGCCCCTACACCGAGATTCTCTTTCTCCCCGCGCGCAGCATGACACAGGAAAAGTGGACGGGACCGAAGTTGGGTGCAGACGATCCGCAAGCCCGGGAAATCACCGGATTCGACCGCGTGGCGGAACTCAGCCAAATGCCTGAGTTGCTGATGAAGATCGTCCGGCAACCACGTGCCGTGATTTATACCGCGATGGCGGATTTTCCTCAAACCACTCCCTCGACATTTCCGTTGGAATGGCTGAAGCGCACCAACGCATTTCCAAACTATGTGACGTACCTTGGCATTGAAGAGAGCCTTGCAGAGCTGCGTAAGCATAAGGACCGCGGCGAAATCGAACGTATTCGCCATGCCACCCAGGCCTCGATTGCGGGACATCGCGCGGCGATGCAGGCGATGCGTCCGGGGCTGTTTGAGTACCAGGTTGCGGCGCTTATGCAGTATAAGTTTCAAGACCTCGGCTGCGAGCGTCCAGCCTATGCGCCGATTGTTGGGTCAGGAATCTACTCGACCGTGCTGCATTATTCGGAAAACTCGCATGAAATCCATGACGGCGACGTGGTGGTGATGGACGTGGCTGGCGAGTACGCCATGTATGCCAGCGACATCACGCGTACTTTGCCGGCCAATGGACACTTCACCGCCCGCCAGCGGGAAATTTACAACGTTGTGCTTGGCGCGCAACAGGCGGTGTTCAAGGCGGTGGTGGCAGGGAAAAGCACTCTCGGCAACCACGAAGACAATTCCCTCTACCAGGTCGCCTACCACTACATCAACACTCATGGCAAAGATCTGCAAGGTGAGCCGCTGGGCAAGTACTTTATTCACGGGTTAGGCCATCGCGTAGGACTGGAAGTGCATGACGTGGGTTCAGGGCCACTGGATAAGGGCGACATGTTCACCGTTGAGCCGGGAATCTATATTCCCAAAGAACAGATCGGCATCCGGCTTGAAGATATCGTGATGCTGGATGAAAACGGAAAACTGGTGAATCTAACCGCTGACCTACCGCACACGGCAGAAGAAGTGGAGGCGGCAATGCGCCGGTAAGGCTCGAAACGTGGGCCCGAAGAGCCCCCACTCTGATATGCTAAAGGTCTGTGATCATCAAGGTTCTTTTTGTGGTTCTGATGCTATCGGCAGCCGTTCTCATTGGGGTCGCGGTCGCCGTGTCTGTTCGCGTCTGGTGGCATCTAAAGTCCCGGCGGACAATGGCAAGAGAATTAGCGGAAGCAGTACACGATAGCAAGCAAGAAGACTTGCCGTAACGATCTCGAAACATTCTTATAGACAGGCCAATTGGCCCCGGAAAAGACTTATGAGCACCAGTGGTCCTGAAACAATTGAGATAAAAATCGCGCACAGTCCCGATTCGGACGACGCGTTCATGTTCTATGGGTTGGCAACGAATAAGATTCGGGTGCCTGGTTTCAAGTTCACCCATGTCTTATGCGACATTGAAACGCTCAACCACAAGGCGATTGCGGAAGCCTATTACGACGTCACCGCGATCTCGTTCCATGCCTATCCGTATCTGCAAGACCGGTACGCACTGATGCCTAGCGGCGGCAGCGTGGGCGATGGCTATGGCCCAATGATCGTTGCGCCCAAGTCCTACACGCTGGACGAGGTGAAGAAGCTAAAAATCGCCGTCCCAGGCACGCTGACTACTGCCGTGCTGGCGCTCAAGCTCTTCGCGCCCGATATTCAGACGGAAGTCGTCCCATTCGATAAGATCATTCCCGCCGTGCTGGAAGGCAAGTACGATGCTGGACTGATCATTCACGAGGGCCAGCTCACTTACGACAAATCCGGCTTGAACCGCATCCTGGATCTTGGTAAGTGGTGGCGTGAGCTGACTGGATTGCCGCTTCCCCTGGGCGCTAATGCGATCCGCAAAGACCTCGGCGCGGAGACAATTGCAATCGTTTGCAAGGCGCTGCGCGACAGCATTCAACATGCGCTCGATAACCGCGAGCAGGCGCTCCAATATGCCATGCAGTTTGCCCGCGACCTGGACGCGCGCGACGCCGATAAGTTCGTTGGGATGTACGTCAACGAGCGCACACTGGACTACGGCGACGACGGCCGCGAGGCAGTCGCCAAACTGCTCAACATGGGCCACGACAAAGGCATCATCCCGCCTGCGATCAAGCTGGAGTGGGTAGGCGAGTCGGCTTCCGCAAACAAGGTTTAGCAACTAGCTCCTCTATTCAAGGAAGCTCCGCAATTGCGGGGCTTCTTCTTTTAGCCGATCCGTTTCTCCTTCCGTTAAACTATTTTCGTATGCTTATGACTGCTGGTCTTAAAACAACGCGCCAGACGCTGATGATTGACGCCGATGATACGCTATGGGAAAACAACATCTACTTTGAACGCGCAATCGCAAACTTCACTTCGTTTCTGAACCATCGCCACTTCACCGCCGCGCAGGTGCGGCAGAAGTTGAACGAGGTGGAACACGAGAATATCGTGAAGCTGGGTTATGGGCTGCACAGCTTTGCGGCTGCCCTGGCGGCAACCTTCGAGCATCTCTCGGTCGAGCCCCTGACACCCGCGTTGCGTGAGACGATTCACGGCTTTGCACAGACCATTGCCGAGCAGCCGATTGAGCTTCTCAAGCATGTCTCGCCGACGCTGGACGAGCTTCGCTCGCGTCATCGCCTGCTGCTGGTGACCAAGGGCAACTTCAAGGAGCAGATGGGCAAAGTGGAACGCTCGGGACTGAAGCCCTATTTTGAAGCCGTGGAAGTGGTACCGGAAAAGAACGAGGAGTCCTATCTCGCCATTGTCGAAAAATACCGGCTGGAGCGGAGCACAACGTGGATGGTGGGCAACAGTCCAAAGTCCGACATCAATCCTGCAATCGCGGCGGGATTGAACGCGGTGTTCATCCCGCACGCCGACACTTGGATTCTGGAGCACGCGGAACTTTCGACTGCGCGCCCGCCACAGAAATTGCTGACTCTTGAACGCTTCCAGTTACTGAGCGACGCCTTCTAGCGCCCTCTACTCAATGCGTTCGCCAGGCAAAATCTGAACCAAGGAACCTAGTCGCTGGCGGCGGCCATGAGGCGCGCCCAGGACTCGACCTTCCCGTCCAGAACCACGAAACCTTCCGGTACCTCGTTATTGGTGCGAACGGAATCAGCTTCCCCACCCGCTCCCGCGATGAATCCAACCGTGTGAGCTTTGGGAGCAAAGCCAACCGGGCCGCGGGTGAACACAGCGGTGTTCACGATAGCTCCCTCGGGGCAAGCTATGGCACAAGCTCCGCAATCAGTGCATAGTTGCACGTCGATCTGGAAATGCGGGCCGTCGTCCGCCGAGGCAGCGTCGGCTGCCTTGATGCAGTCATAGGCACATACGTCTTCACAGATCGTGTCTTTACCAGAGCATTGCGATGCGATTTTATAGGGCATACATCCTCCTGGGCCTTATATGGAAAGTGGGTGCTTTGCGGACGGGCGCAGCCGGACTGCCTGTCCCAGTGCGACAAGGGTCATGGGATTGTAGGCGCCGGCGTAGACAATGGCCTTCTCTGGGCATGCAACCGCGCAGGCACCGCAATCAACGCAAAACTGCTCATCAATCTGAAAATGGTACCTGCCATTGGCCGGTGTTGCAGCATCCGGCAGGATGCAGTTGTAGGAACACACATCCTCACAGATCGTCTCTTTACCAGAGCATTGCGGCATGATCCTGAAGGGCATAACATCCTCCTCTGCCTTTTCGTGCGTTTGCACTTACATAAGAAGGTGGCACGTCTATCGCCAACCAGTGCAGCACGGGATCGACCCGATAAGTTGAACAAAACAAATATTTAAGCAAAGTGAAAAACGTGAAATTGCAGAGGCGAGTGACGAAGTATCGTCATATACTGGCAACATTACGTCAGTGTTCTAAAAACACGCAGGTCGAAGGTGGCCCGATGGAAGCGCCAGGCAAGCAGGCAGTGCGGGAGTTGATGGATGCCGAAAATCTATCGCGTGATCGCGAGCAGCTTCGGCTACTTCTGGAAGTAAACAACGCGTTAGTCTCGAACCTCGAACTGCACTCGCTGCTTCACGCCATCTCTGCCGCCATTGGACGGGTAGTGCGGCACGACTACTCGAGCCTGTGTCTTTACGACGAGGCGCGCGATGAGTTCGTCATGCAAGCTCTCCATTTTCCAGGCGGCACGGGGTTGCTGCACGAGCAAGTCGCGTTCAAGCGGAAGGGTTCGCCAACAGGACAGGCATTCACGGATCGCATGCCGCTCGTGATCGACAATCTCGACGAAAAGCGATTTCATAACGATGTGACGAGCTGGCTGCTAGCCGAGGGGATCAAGTCCGCCTGCTGGGTACCTCTGCTGCGCGGCAAGCGCTGCATTGGCGTGCTGTGCGTCGGCAATTGCCGTTCCTCCGTAAGTTTCGACCAGGAAATCGTTGGGGCGCTGTTGAACATTGGCAATCAGGTGGCGATCGCCGTGGAAAACGCGCTAGCCTTCAAAGAGATTCGCGAATTGAAAGATCAGTTGGCGAAGGAGAAGACCTACCTCGAGGGTGAAATTCGCGCCGAGCACGATCCAACGAAGATCGTTGGCAATAGCGCGGAGTGGAGGCAGGTGCTGGAGCAGATTGAAATTGTTGCGCCCACAGCCGCCGGGGTGCTCATCACGGGGGAGACCGGGACGGGTAAGGAATTGGTGGCTCGCGCCATCCACGAGAAAAGCCGCAGACGCACCAACACATTCGTAAAAGTAAACTGCGCTGCGGTGCCCGCCGGGCTGCTGGAGAGTGAGCTCTTCGGGCACGAAAAGGGAGCGTTCACCGGAGCCATCGCCCAGCGGACTGGCCGATTTGAGCTGGCCCATAAGGGAACGCTGCTGCTTGACGAGATAGGAGACGTCCCCCTCGAACTGCAGCCAAAATTGCTGCGCGCATTGCAGGAGCAGCAGTTCGAGCGGCTGGGAAGCTCGCACACGATTAAGGTGGACGTGCGCGTGATCGCGGTAACTAATCGCAACCTGTCTGAGCTATTGGAGCAGCGACAATTCCGCCAAGACCTTTACTATCGCCTGAACGTCTTCCCCATCATGGTTCCTGCATTGCGCGAGCGGCGCTCCGACATCCCATTGCTGGTGAACCATTTCGTAAAGAAATACGCGGAACGGCTGCGCACTAGAATCGACGTGGTTCCCGCAGACGTAATGAACTACCTGGCACAATGCGACTGGCCGGGTAACATCCGTGAATTGGAAAACTTCATCGAGCGCTCGGTCATCCTCACGCGCGGCACCACCCTGCAGGTTCCCCTCACCGAATTGCGCAATGCCCCCAGAACCAATCCCGATACACTGCAGGCCATGGAGCGTGAATACATCGTGAAAGTGCTACGGGAGTGCCGCGGCGTGATCGGCGGCCTGCATGGCGCATCTGCCAGGCTGGGATTGAAGCGCACTACGCTCAACGCGCGCATTCGCAAACTAGGTATCTCGCGCGAAGAGCTTTAGCTCAGATGCCAGACGTCCCACATCCGCAGTCTTCAGCAGATGTGGAACGCAGCCCTTGTCTTGTCGGATCTATAAAAGCCCGATGAACCGCCACCACGTGAGCGCAGTAATAGCCCACAGAATCCATGACCCAAGCCCGATGATAATTGAGGACTTCAACTGGTTCTCTACGGAGTAGTAACCCGCGCCGAAGATGATGATGTTGCCCATCGTGTTGAATGGGAAGAAAAGAGCATAGGCCATCAGGATTGCCATCGGGAGAGTGAAGCCGATGATGTCGAGATGGAGCGTCTGGGCAATTCCGATATAGATCGGAATCATCACGCCGGCCATGGCCGTTGTGGTGGACCAGATCGCGTGAGAGAAGATTGTGAAGCCCATCAACAGGATTACCAGCGGGATTAGCGGCAGAGTCTGCACACCGAGTCCGTTCAGCGCGGCCCTGATGATCCACTCGAACGCCTTCGTCTTGGTCAGCACGTCGGAGAGGGTGATGACGCCGCCGAAATACATGAACATCTCCCAAGGAATCAACTTCTCCGCTTCCTTCCACTCAAGTACCCCGATCTTCGGAGCAAAGATCATGGTCGATGCGGCAAACGCGACCATGGTCGAATTGAAGCCGTGGTAGAAGTCGGTCGACCAAAAAGCCAGCGCCACGATGAACCACAAAACCGCCTTCTTTTCCCTGGTCGACATCTTGCCCATCGTCGCGAGCTCGTTTGTGATGTAGTCCATGCCACCGGGGATCTCCTTCATTTCGGGCGGAAACATCTTCAGGCAGAGCCATCCGGTGAAGAGCAGGACGAGCAGATTGGTGGGCAGGGCCGCGAGGGTCCAGTAGCCCCAGGTGAGTTTGGCGGACGTTGCGCCCACTGCAGTGAGCATCATGCCGATTGCGATTGGGTTGGGGATCGTGCCGGTAAGGAAGGCGGATCCGGTGATGTTTCCCGTGAAGGCCTGCGACAGAGCCAGGGCTCGACCGAAGTTGCTCTTTCCGGGCACGATCTTATATGCCTCGCCAATCCCCTGGATGATGGGGAGCATTGCGGCCGTACGAGCAGTGTTCGAAGGGGTCAACGGGGCAAGCACGAGGTTCGCCATCATTGAGGCGCCGACCGCGCCGCGGGGAGTGCGTCCGAGCGCCTTCATCATGAGCAGCGCAGTTCGCCGCGCAACGCCGCTGTTGGTCATCGCAATCGCAATGACGAACCCGGTTATTAGCAGATAGAGAGCAGGCGATCCGTACCCGCTCACCGCAAAGTTTGCGTCACGGACCAACCTTCCTCCCTTCATCAAACCCGTTGGGTTGCCAATCCAGAAGTAGAGGACTGAGACGACAAAAAACGCCGAGGCAGCGAAATTCACGGCTAGAGTGATCCACAGGACCACAGCAACGGCAAACAGCGTCAGCAACTTGTGCTGAGTCAAAGTCATTCCGGCTGGCGTGGGCAGCAGCCAGATCAAAACGCCAAGCGCGAGTGCAATCACAAGGCCGTATTTCTTGCCCCAGGTCTCGAATGAAAACTTCTTTTGAAGCTTATTAGGAATCGCAGCCTTCTCAACGCCGGGCGATATCATCTCTGCTCCTTGTCCCTATGCTCATCTGCAGACAAGGCTCTGCTTTCGGCTATGCAGCCGAAAGCCACCTGATGCTAACAAAACGCAGGGCCTTATCTGCGCGCTAGTATAAGGTGCTCACACCATTCTGTCCAAAGAATCTGAAGTGGGTTCAGGTGGCCCATGACAGCCAATCGTCGGTGGTCCGTTCAAGCCTGTAATCCGTGCGTGAATGGGCAGTGAGGCTCAATGCAGGTATGGCCAAGGCATGGCGATTCGTTGGCTACCTACCCTCCTATATTTCCCTGCAAAAATTTGAATATAAAAGGGTTAAGAGCCAGATTTCAAGGTTTCGCAAGGTTTCAAAGTTTCAAGGTTGAAGTTCAAAATCTCAGAGCCCCTCTAATTTCAGAATAACAAATTTGAGCGGCGATCCCCTCACTTGGAGGTGAACTCTATATTGCTTAGGATCAGATACTTGAGAGGAATTGGCGAAAATTTTCGCTTGACAAGACGCAACCGGTGCAGGTTTCATGCTGAGTGGACCCCAAAAGTGAAAATGTACGCATTTTCATTTCACGCTCCACCAGTCTCACACTGAGATTGTGAGTGCATTGGCGATTGATCGCCCGGAAAGAGAAAACAGCGAACACAATGCAAGGTCAAAGGCCGCACTCAAGCCAACGATGGGCTTGAATGGGCGACGCGCCCGCCGAAAACAGGGCAAGTATTGAACTAGCGCGGAATAAGGATTGACAGAGGGCGTTCGGGAGGACTGAGGGCAAGGCCACCCGCCTTGGGTGTGATCGTTCCTGCGTTCCCACGTTCGCCAAAAGAAGAAGGCGAATATGGGCACCTGCGCTCGATGCAGACCTAAATAGTCTGAGTAGCCGACTCAATGGTAACAACCATTGTGGCACGCAGCCATTGGAATGTTGCCTTCAGAACATCAAAATCCGGACCCGAAGCCACAAATGCGGCCTTCCCCTTGATGAGGAAACCAGTACCCGGCCCATGCAGACCTTTGATTTTGCTGCTCCCTAAAGTTATTAATACCTCCGGGTTGAAGGCAATGTTCGCCTCAGTACGATGCATGTAACCGACGGGAATCAACAGACGGCCATCTACGGTGGTTCGTAGATAACTGTTCCAAGTGTTGACCATGTGCGGTCCATCTGCTCCCAAGGTTGCAATTGCAACCACCCCGTCCTGTTTCATAACTTCCAGTAATTTTTCCGGGATCATTCTAGAACCTCCTTAAGGTTTGTGTTGCAGGCAAGATGATTTGTTGGAAGTCCTGAGCACGCCGAGGCGATGAGATGCGCTCCTCTGAGTCTATAGCAGTTCCTACGATGGGACCGCTTTAACTCAAGCCACTTGGCTGGTGCCCACACCCTGCGGTTCTTCGAATATGTGTGACGCAGACGGCTAGGTCATTTTCCCGCGCCTGGGCAGGTGGCTCCCTTGGAGGCGCACTCCTTCCCTTGCCAGGAAATCATGTTCGCTGCGCGAGCAGTGCGGCCTTGACGCGCTCGGCAGTAAATGGAACTTCCCGCAGGCGGACGCCGGTCGCATCAAAGATCGCATTCCCTATTGCAGCAGGAACCACGGTGATTGCAGTTTCCCCCGCGCCGGTTGCAGGCACACCGGTAGGATTCATGAGGATCACTTCAATCGTCGGCATATCGGACCCAAGGTAAAGACTGTTGTAGCTCCCCCAATCCGTTGACGTAACTCGCTTGTGGTCCCATGTCACCATCTCGCCCATGGCGCGGCTCATGCCCTGCAGGATGCCGCCCTCAGATTGATTTCGCAGACCATCCGGATTCGAGACCGGACCGGCATCCACCGCCACCACAAACTTCTTCGGCAGAATGCGTCCGCTTGCCAGATCCACCTCGACCTCGGCAATCAGCGCGGAGTAGCCGTTATCGCCCTCGTACGCCACACATGCAATGCCGCGTCCGCTGACAACGCCGGTTCGCGGAATGTTTACTTTTGGCGACGGACGCTTCTCCCACTTAGCGGCGTCTGCCACTGCTTTCACCACGTTGACAATTCGTTCTTCGCTGAGATGCTGCAGGCGAAACGCGACCGGGTCGGCTTTCACGCGCGCGCTCAGTTCGTCCATAAAACTCTCATGGGCGAAGGTACTCTGGATACGCGATGGCGAACGCAGTGGGCCAGTAAAAAACGGCGACGGCACGGTATGGAACAGTACGCGCTCGCTCCGGACCGTTCCCCCGCCGCCGCACTTTCCATCAATGCAACCGGCAATATAAGACGGCACGGCATTGTTGTTATTGCGCAGCTTGCCCTTGGGCTGTTCGGCGGCACGCGGGGTTACGGTTACCGGTTCAAATCCGGTCAGCACACCGGTAATCACGTTTCCCGGATGATCGTAGCCGGGCCTGCCCCCGCGCGAAGTTTCCCAGTTTTCGCAATCCCAGGCAACGATGGCGCCCTTAGGGTCGAGGGCGGCTCGCTGGTCGATAACGGCAGCAGCACCGAAGTTTTCCCACGCCATTTCGTCTTCGCGCTCAAGCTGTACCCGGACCGGCCTTCCGACCGCGTGAGACATTAGCGCCGCATCAAAGGAAACCGCATCCGCGCCGTTCAGCCCATAACATCCAGAACCGCGAACGTAAATCACGCGCACGCTTTCGAGCGGCAACTCCAGCAGCTTTGCCACAATGCTCCGGGTTGGATAAACCGACTGGGTTGCAGACCACACCGTTGCATAATCCGGCTTCACATCGGCTACCGCGCACGATGTGCCGACCGATCCGTGCATCTGATACGGATACTTATAGGTCGCGCGCAGCACCGTGCTGGCCGCCGCGAGTTTCTGTTCCACATCTTTCGAGTCCACCACCATGGTGTCGCGCGAAGGCAGCTTACGCAGGCTCTCGTAGAATGTGCTTTGCGCCGGCAGGCCGATGCCCTTGTTCCACTTCACCTTGAGCTGGCGCGCAGCCTGCATCGCCTGAGACTGCTTCTCGGCAACCACGCCGACGAAGTCTTTGCGCACCACGACCTTCACGAATCCTGGAATCTGCCGCACCGAGCTTTCGTCCACGCTGACAACCGTACCACCGACATCGGGCGGACGCACGACGCGGCCATGGAGCATTCCCGGCACGCGTACGTTGTGCACAAACTCAAATTGGCCCGTCATCAGCGCGGCCCTGTCCAGTGAAGGAATGGGCTTACCCAGGACAGTCCATTGTGCCGGCGAACGCCGCTTGGCCGTCGCACTCAGCGGAATGTCAAAGCGGTGGCTGCCAATCAGCTGTGCATAGGTGACGCTCTTTCCGGTTTTCCCGGTGATCACGCCGTCTGCTACCGTGAGTCGATCTGGCTGCTCTCCGAATCGCGTGGCCGCCATGCTTACCAGTGCTTCTCGCGCCGTTGCCGCCGCCTGGCCGAGGTTTGCTGAGTTGAAGTTTGTAGGCGACGATTGACTTCCCGAGGTGGTCCCCTGGTCAGGGGCAACGGACGTGTCGCACTGAATCAACTTCACGCGGCTGATGGGGACACACAATTCTTCTGCCACCAACTGCGTCTGCGCGGTGAACATGCCTTGTCCAAAATCGCACTTGCCGGTGTAGGCCGTCACCGTACCGTCGGCGGCCACGGCTATCCAGGAATCAAGCTTCGTGGGATCGATATGCGAGGCATGCGTATCGAACGGACCTTGGGCAAAGGCCAACGGTCCGGCCAGCGATTCAGCGCTGAAGCTCACGATCAATGCGCCGGAGAGTTTGAGAAAATCGCGACGGGAGACGCTCATGCCTTCCTCTTTGCGTCGGCGTACCTGCGGATCGCCCGCAGCATACGGGTGTGAGTAAAACAGCGGCATAACACACCTCCCAGGGCGTCACGAATTTCCTGGTCCGAGGCATTGGGATTCCCGTCTAGCACGGCCTTGGCCGTCAGCACCACGCCGCTAAGGCAGAAGCCGCACTGGGCCGCGCTTTCGTCGATGAACGCCTGCTGAATTGGGTGCGGTTTCTCCAGCGTGCCGAGGCCTTCGAGGGTCGTAACTTCGTCTTTACCGACCGCGCTCACCGGCATCACGCAGGAGCGCACCGCTTCGCCCCGCACAATCACCGTGCAGGCACCACATTGAGCCATTCCGCATCCGAACTTTGGACCGCGCAACCCAAGTTCGTCGGCCAAAACAAACAGCAGGGGTGTTGCCGGGTCGACTTCTAGAGTGTGTAGTTGCCCATTCACCCTGAGGGAGATCGTGCCCATAACATGCCTCGCAAATTGAAGCGCAGTACAGCTGTATATTAGATGCGCCAATTTGTCCTTCAGGTGAGCACAATTACTGAACCCCCGCCCGGTTTATGCAGGGAGCATTCAAGAATTATGGGGTAGTAGGTATCCTCCGCAGAACCGTAAATCTCCCGAGTGATCAGTACTTGTTCGTCGGCGGTTCGGCAGGCAACAGCTTCTTCTCTGCCAGGAACTCTTCCAGCAGTTCGTCGGTGGCAATGAGTATCTTCTTACAGTTGCTCTTCTGCTCCGGCGTGCCGTATTCGTGAATTTGCAGCGTCTTGCATGTGTTGTCGCCGAAGCGGGCAGCGAAGCGTTCTCCAAACTCGCATGCATAGCCGCACGCTGGCTCCCGGTTGCCCTCCGGACCGTCGCGACCCGCCAACAGGCTGATCACCATCACCGAGCCGTAGAGGGCTCCGCAGAGGCTGGACTTTGCAATCCCAGTACCGCCGAAACAGGTTGCAATCCGCATGGTTTCGTCACTGAGTTCAAAGGGAAGCCGGTCGCGAAATGCGTGCAGAACGGCCTCAGAGCAGTTACAACCGTGCATGTAACAATCGCCCACCATTGAATTTTCCGGGTCCATATCCTTCACCGTTTACCGTTTCAGATTCTGTCCTTCAGCGTGCATTGATTCAGCTCGCTGGTCCTTAAAACCGCTAGTTGCATGTAGTGGACAAGTAAGCATATCCACTGCTCCCAGGCGTCGATGTGCCACGCATCACAGTAAATCGTGACCATTCACGATTGCATGCCGCAAGGGTATTCCAAAGCGGCTCTTAACAGAAATGCGCCCCAAGCGACTGGGGCGCGTTTCTGTTTCACGCTGTACTTTTCACGTCCGGGCTATTCGTTCGCCCCGTGGCACTTCTTATATTTCTTTCCACTGCCGCATGGGCACGGGTCGTTCCGTCCAACCTTCGTGCCGCGAACAACCTGCTGCACGGCCTCGGCCTGTCCGCCTCCGGCACGCTTTGCCTGCTCCAGCTCGCGCGATTTGCGGCGCTGGAACTGCTTCTCCACTTCATCGAGCGAGGTTTGCACTCTCCGCGGAGACGGCCCATCAGCGGCTGTCGCGGAAACCGTTTGCAGCGCGGGTTCCAGTTCGGCCGGTGCATCCAGCGGGCCAATTCCGCGGCTCGACGAAGCGTAGTTAACCTCGTCGCCGTTCTCGTCCACCACGCGCATCAGGTAGAGGTAGCGCACCGCCTCTTCCTCGAAGTGTTCCATCATCTCCTCGAAGAGACTGAATGACTCGCGCTTGTATTCGATCAACGGATCGTGCTGTCCGTAGCCGCGCAGACCGATGCCTTCCTTCAGGTGATCCATCTGCAGCAGGTGGTCTTTCCATAGCTGGTCAATCACGCTTAACATGATGACCCGCTCGTGGTTACGCATGGCCTCCGCGCCGATCAGCCTTTCCTTTGCATCGTAGCGCGCAACCAGCCGGGCGAAGATCGCGTCACCCAGCTCATGGTGATTGAGCGATTTCGGATCTACGCCCTCGGCAAGGAAGTCAACGCCGAAGCGGCCATAAATCTCGCCCTTTAATCCGGCAATATCCCAGTTCTCCGGATGGGTCTGCTCACCCGCGAATTTTTCCAGAATTCCGCCGAGGATGTCGCGGACGTAATCCTGCTGAATCAACTCCTTCTGTTCGTTGCCTTCCAGCAACTGGCGTCGCAGTCCGTAGACCGCTTCGCGTTGCTTGTTCATCACGTCGTCATACTCAAGCAGATGTTTGCGGGCCTCGAAGTTCTGGCCTTCCACGGCCTTCTGCGCCGCTTCGATCCTCCGCGTAATCAGCCCGGATTCAATCGGTACGCCCTCTTCCATGCCAAGCCGCTGCAGCAGGCTTGAGACCCACTCCTTGGCAAAGATGCGCATCAGGTCGTCTTCCAGCGACAGGTAAAAACGCGATGCACCCGGATCGCCCTGGCGTCCTGAACGTCCACGCAACTGGTTATCGATGCGCCGCGACTCATGACGTTCCGTGCCTAGAATGAACAGTCCGCCGGCGGCGATGACCTGCTCATGCTCCACGTCGGTCTCGGCCTTGAACTTGGTCAGCAAGCCGGCCCACGTGTCTGCGGGGATGCTGAATTCGTTCCCCTGGTAATACCAGTACGCGGTCGTCGGATCGTCGGGACGGGCTTCCACTCCACCCGCTACGGCCTTCACTGCCGTCGCCAGTCCGCGCTTCAGCGACTCCTGCTTTGCCATGAACTCGGGATTGCCGCCCAGCAGAATATCCGTGCCGCGGCCTGCCATGTTGGTCGCAATCGTCACCATGCCATAGCGTCCGGCCTGGGCCACGATCTCGGCTTCGCGCTCGTGGTACTTCGCGTTCAGCACTACGTGCTTGATGCCTTTTTTCTTCAGCAGCTCGCTCAGCCGCTCCGACTTTTCAATCGAGGTTGTGCCAACCAGTACCGGCTGCTTCGTTTCATGGATGCGCGCAATTTCATCGGAAACGGCAAAGTATTTTTCCTTCTCCGTGCGGTACACAACGTCCTTGTTTTCCTTGCGCAACATCTGTTGGTTGGTTGGAATCACCAGCACTTCGAGGCGGTAAATCTTGTCGAATTCCGCCGCTTCCGTCTCCGCCGTACCGGTCATGCCCGCCAGCTTTTTGTACATGCGGAAGTAATTCTGGAAGGTGATGGTTGCAAGCGTCTGATTCTCGCGCTCGATCTTCACCCCTTCCTTGGCTTCCACCGCCTGGTGCAATCCATCGGACCAGCGCCGCCCCGGCATCAGGCGTCCCGTGAACTCGTCCACAATCAGCACTTCGCCGTCTTTCACGACGTATTCCACGTCGCGCTTGTAGAGGTGATGCGCCTTCACCGCGACTTCCACGTGATGCTTCAGATCCCAGTTTTCCGGGTCCGCAATGTTATCGATTCCGAGCAGCTTTTCAACCTTTTCCCAGCCCGCCTCAGTCACCATCGTGTTCTTGTGTTTTTCATCGACCACGAAATCGCCGGTGTAAATTTTTTCGTTCGGCTCGGCTCCAGGCAGCTCTTCGCCAGCCACCAGCTTGGGGATGATCACGTTGATGCGCGCGTACTTGTCGGTGGACTCTTCGCTTGCGCCGCTAATGATCAGCGGGGTTCGGGCTTCGTCGATCAGGATCGAATCGACCTCGTCAACGATGCTGAAGTAGTGTCCGCGCTGCACGCAGTCCTTCATATCGAACTTCATGTTGTCGCGCAGGTAGTCGAAGCCGAATTCGTTGTTCGTGCCGTAGGTGATGTCGCTGGCGTAGGCCGCCTTGCGCTGCTCGTCATCAAGGTCGTGGACGATTACCCCCACGCTCAATCCCAGGAAGCTATAAACCTTGCCCATCCACTCCGAGTCGCGCTTGGCCAGGTAGTCATTCACCGTGACCACGTGTACGCCGCGCCCCGCCAGGGAATTCAAATACACCGGAAGGGTTGCCACCAGCGTTTTGCCTTCACCGGTCTTCATCTCGGCGATGCGTCCGGAGTGCAACACCATGCCGCCGATCAACTGCACGTCGAAGTGGCGCATATTGACCGCGCGCCGTCCGGCCTCGCGCACCACGGCAAACGCCTCTTCCAGAATGGTGTCCAGCACCTCTTCTATGGCGGCGTACTGCTCTTTATCCCACAGTTTGCGGCGATCCGCGTCCATCTCTTCTTCCGGTGGCTCGTGCAGCAAGGCCAACCGGTCCTGCACGCGCCGCCGGAATTCATCGGTCTTGGCGCGCAGTTCTGCGTCCGTCATCCTGCGTATTTCGGGCTCAAGAGCGTTGATGCGCTCCACGCGCGGTTGTAATTTCTTCACTTCGCGCTCATTATGAGTCCCGAAAACCTTGGCCATCAGTGCATTAATCAATTCTTTTTCCTTCAGATACTTACGAGCGATTAGGCCCGGTCAAGATTGCACTCTCGCGGGGCCCGTGGGCACACACCGCACCATTGAAAAGCCTACCATATCGCGGGAAGCAGCGCCCCACGCCACCTAAGTCACCGGGCGTTCCTTCGCGACCATGAGATGGAACAGTACTTCGGCAGGACTCCTTCCGTCACTTGACGATTATCGCTGCTTCACACACAATCTCACTGCGATCACTCTGGATTGGCGCTCCAGACTGAGAAAGTGGGCAACAAAGTTTGGCCTTGCACGAAGCCGATCTGGCCGATCAATGGAAAAGATTTACCGGGGAGGGCGTCGAATGCGCAAACAAAATGGTTTCTCGCTGCTCGAACTTCTGATCGTGGTGGCAATCATCCTGATCATCGCAGCGATTGCCATCCCAACTTTCCTGCACTCCCGCATGGCGGCAAATGAAGCATCGGCCGTGGCTTCGTTGCGCAATATCGGCACCGCCCAAGTCGCTTATTCCTCAACCTATCCAACCCTGGGCTTCGCTCCTGACTTGAATACGTTGGGACCAGGCAGCGCTTCGACTACCTCGTCCAGTTCGACCAACGCAATGCTGTTAGACAACATCCTCGGCTGTACCGCCGGCGTGGGAACCGCTCCCTGCCAGAAGAGCGGATACAACTTCAGCATCACCACCGCTGCGGGGAATCCGATCAGCGAATATTCGTCGAATGCAAATCCCGTCTCCCCAGGGAGCACCGGCCAACGTTATTTCTTTACCGACAGCTCCCAGGTGGTTCGCTACAACGCAAGCGCGGTAGCCTCCTCAACCGACCCACCCATTCAGTAGCAGGATAAAAAGACCGGCTATCTTGAGTAACCGGAAATTCAAAATCAGACGTGTCTCTACGGGAAATCGCGCGGTGTCGACTCACGCGGGAAGCCATCCAAACAGGCCCGGAGTTTCGAGAGTCTCGAGAAATCGTTCAAGCGCTCAGAGTAAGACGGAAGGCGCTAAGCAGGGAGCTTCATCAGAGTTTCCTTAGCCGCCGAGTTGAGAGACAGCCATTGTGCGGCTACTTTTTTTTCGTTAGCTGTTTGCCGATCGCCTGCAATTCCAACCGGCGCTTCGCGGTGGTCTTGGGATATGCCATCTTGAGTCCATTGAGCGCATCAAGCACAATTTGGGAAACGATCAGACGGGCATTCTCCTTGTCATCGGCAGGGACGACGTACCACGGCGCGCGATGGCTGCTCGTCGCGCTTAGGCAATCCTCATAAACCTTCATGTAATGCTTCCAATATTTCCGCTCGTGAATGTCCGACAGACTGAACTTCCAGTTTTTCTCCGGCTCATCAATGCGCTCGAGGAAACGCTTTCTTTGCTCGTTGTTGGATAGGTGGAGAAATATTTTGACAATCCGCGTTCCGTTGCAGTAAAGGTGTCTCTCCATGTCCACGATGGAGCGGTACCGATCGTCCCAGATGTTTTTCTCGCTGCGTAATTCATCGGGAAGTCCCTGACTGCGGAGAATCTCCGGATGGACTCGAACGACCAGCACTTCCTCGTAATAAGAGCGATTGAAGATGCCGATCCGTCCGCGTTCAGGAAGGCGGCATGTGGTGCGCCAGAGAAAATCATGCTGCAGTTCTTCAGCGCTCGGTTGCTTGAAGCTGAAAACCTCGCAGCCTTCCGGGTTTACTCCAGACATGACGTGCCGAATGGCGCCATCCTTGCCGGCAGAATCCATTCCCTGAAAAATTAACAAAAGCGCATAGCGGCCGGATGCATAGTGAAGACGTTGCAGCGAGCTTAACTCCTCAATGTGTTTTTCCAAGAGTTCTTGATACTGCTGCTTCGACTTGCAAAAGGGCTTCACATCCGTCGGCCACTCCGTAATCTTGACCCTCTTTCCGTGTGGTACCCGGAAGTCATTCGAATCGATCTTCATCTTTCTCCATTCGCCTCGTCAGCCGCGTTGTTCTCGCAGTTCACTTGTTTGTTCCATCTTTGCGGATTTTCCGCTCCGCCTTCTCCAACTTCCCAACTGTCCGAAGCTCCTCAGGGCCAAGCTCCTCGTCGAGCGCATGGACTCGGTTGGCGAGCCGTGGCCTCAAGTCGGGCCTCGATTCGGGAGCTTTGAGCTTGGCTGAGCGGCATTATATTCACCGCGACGCGCAGCCCGGTTGCACTGCGCTCGATGTTGGAGTGCTTGCTGTGCAGCCAGCACGTTGGACTGTTCGCCATGCCAAATCTCCAACGCCGGTTGCTGGAGGGCGCGGCCAAATGAAAACGCCAACGCCCAAGGCAGTTGCGACTTGAATCTGACATTCATGGCATTCAAGCGGGCCGAGGCGAGTTCGCCGGATTGACCTCCCGACAAGAATGCAATCCCTGGAACTGCAGCGGGAACGGCTCGCAACAGGCACTTCACCGTAGCGTCGGCCACTTCATCGACCGTTTCCTGTCTGGGGCAAGTCAATCCTGGCAGCACCATGTTGGGCTTCAGAATCAATCCCTCGAGCATTACGCGTTGGGAATAAAGCTGGTTGAAAACCGCGCGCAGGACTTCCTCCGTTACCTCGCAGCAGCGCTCCATGGTATGAGCGCCTTCCATGAGCACCTCCGGTTCGACCACTGGAACCAATCCGACTTCCTGGCATAAGGCGGCATAGCGGGCCAACGCGCTAGCGTTGGCTTCGATGCAACCGCGGCTGGGAATACCATCACCCAAGGCAATCACGGCACGCCACTTGGCAAAACGAGCGCCCATTTGAAAATATTCAGCCAAGCGGTCACGCAGTCCATCCAGCCCTTCGGTTACTTTCTCTCCCGCATGGCCGGCCATGTCTTTTGCACTGGTGTCCACTTTAATACCAGGAATGATTCCTGCATCGATGAGGGATTTGACGATGAGGGTGCCATCCTTTTTCTTCTGCCGGATTGTCTCGTCGTAGAGGATCGCGCCACTGATGGACTCTCCGAGGCCTGGGGTGGTCACTATCAACTCCCGGTAAGCGCGCCTGGTTTCCTCGTTCTGGGGAATCCCCCACTGGGCAAATCGTTTGTTACAGGTTGGGTTGCTTTCATCCATCGCCAGTAGTCCCTTGTCACTGGCGACCATCTGCCGCGCGGTATTTATAAGCAAAGGCGTATTCATTTGATGTTGCTCCACTTCCAGTTCCGGATCTCCGGCATGTCTTCGCCGCGCTTGCGCTTGATGGGCCGGTTGCGGCCCGCAGGCCGCTACGATTCTCGCAACCACTTCTGCGCCTCAGCGGCCTCGGAAAGATCGAAGTATCGACTCGTCGCCTTTGTAAAGGGCTTGAAGAAGATCGCCATGCCGTGCTGCCACTTTTTATCACCGACCATCGCGAGCCGCTCAATATCGGCGAAGTGTTTTATGTCAAACTTGATGTCTTCCCACGCCGCCCCTGCGTCCCAGCCTTGTAAATCGGCCATGTCGAACAGAACGCGCAATTTTCCATACTGCCGGATGAGTCGCTCGAACTCATTCACAAAGTGCTCGTAATCCGCCTTAACCAGCTTTCCGCTGATGTGAAGGATGAGTATCTTCCCGCCGTTTTCTTCATTCAATTGAATGGGCATCTTGAACTCCCTGGATTCGATTCAGTGTCCTTTTTGCGTTCTGCTCTGACTCCACTTCCAGTTCCGGATTTCCGGCATGTCTTCGCCGTGCTTGTCGATGTACTGCTTGTGCTCGATGAGTTTGTCGCGCATGTTCTGTTTCAGGTAGGCGCCCTTGGAACCTAGATGCGGCAGGCGATCGACGACATCCTGCACCAGGTGGAAGCGATCCAGGTCGTTTTGTACCCTCATGTCAAAGGGTGTTGTGATCGTGCCCTCTTCTATATATCCCCGCACATGCAGATTGCGGTTGGCCCGGCTGTAGGTCAGCCGGTGGATCAACCATGGGTATCCGTGAAAGCCGAATATGATGTGTTTGTCTTTCGTGAACAGCGAGTCGTAATCCTTCTCGGTCAGCCCGTGTGGATGTTCCGTGCTGGGCTGCAGCTTCATGAGATCGACAACATTGATGACCCGGATTTTCAGATCCGGAAGATTTTGGCGAAGAATGGAAACTGCGGCGAGTATCTCCAGCGTCGGTGTGTCTCCGCAGCAGGCCATCACCACGTCCGGCTCGGAGTCTTGGTCATTGCTGGCCCATTGCCATATGCCGATACCTTCCGTGCAATGCACGACCGCCGCGTCCATGGTCAGCCATTGTGGGAGGGCGTGCTTGCCCGCAACCACGACATTGAGGTAATTCCGGCTCCTCAAGCAGTGATCAAAAACCGACAGCAGGCAGTTTGCGTCGGGCGGAAGATAGACGCGCACGATATCGGCTTTCTTGTTGATGACGTGGTCAAGGAAGCCGGGGTCCTGGTGAGTGAATCCGTTGTGATCCTGCTGCCAGACATGAGAGGCGAGCAGATAGTTCAGCGACGAGATCTTGCGGCGCCATGGCAATTCCAGACACACCTTCAGCCACTTGGCGTGCTGGCTGAACATCGAATCGACGATGCGAATGAAGGCTTCATAACTGTTGAAGAGGCCGTGCCTTCCGGTTAGAAGATATCCTTCCAACCAACCCTCGCACTGGTTCTCGCTGAGCATTGAGTCCAGCACGCGGCCCTCGGGCGCGAGAAATTCATCGTTCGTTACTTCACGGGCATCCCACTGGCGGTTGGTGACTTCAAAGACCGCGCCTAGCAGATTGGAGACGGTCTCATCGGGACCGAAGACACGGAAATTACGCTGTTCCTGATTCAGTTTGGCAACATCGCGCAGGAATGTTCCCAACACGAGCGTATCCTGGGCGCTCACCGCGCCGGGTGAAGGCACGTTCACCGCGTGGACGTGGAAGTCCGGCATACGGAGATCGTGCAGCAGAATGCCGCCGTTAGCGTGGGGATTGGCACCCATCCGGCGGTCGCCCTTCGGAGCCAGTTCGGCCAATTCCGGTATAAGTCGCCCGCCCTCATCGAACAGTTCCTCGGCCTTATAGCTTTTCATCCAGCTTTCAAGCTGCTTAACATGATCCGGATGGTCGGAGTCCACCAGGAGCGGCACTTGATGCGCCCGGAAAGTGCCCTCAATTTGTAAGCCATCAACTACTTTCGGTCCCGTCCAGCCTTTGGGAGACCGGAGGACGATCATTGGCCAGCGCGGTCTAGTAGCATCGTTCTTTTCTCGTGCGTTGCTTTGGAATTTCCGGATATCTTCGATAGCTTTTTCCAGGGTGGTGGCCATCAGTTCATGCATCTTCTCCGGGTCATCGCCTTCCACAAAGTAAGGCGTCCAGCCGCAGCCTCGTAGAAACTGCTCCAATTCCTCAGGCTCTATGCGGGCGAGAACGGTTGGATTGCTGATCTTAAATCCATTGAGGTGCAGGATCGGCAGCACGGCTCCATCGGTAATTGGATCGAGAAACTTGTTGGATTGCCATGAGGTGGCCAAGGAGGCAGTTTCCGCTTCGCCATCGCCGATGATGCAAGCGACGATGAGATCGGGATTATCGAATGCGGCTCCAAAGGCGTGGCTGAGCGAGTATCCCAACTCGCCGCCTTCGTGAATCGAACCTGGCGTCGTCGGAGCAACGTGGCTGGAAATCCCGCCGGGAAATGAGAACTGCTTGAACAGTTCCTTCAATCCGGCTTCGTCCTGGCTGACGTTTGGATATATTTCGCTGTAGGTTCCCTCGAGATAGACGTTGCCCACAAGCGCCGGACCTCCGTGCCCGGGACCCGCGATGTAAAACATGTCCAGGTCATACTTCTTGATGACGCGGTTCAAGTGTACGTAGATGAAGTTCTGGCCCGGCGTCGTTCCCCAGTGTCCGACCACGATCGGCTTCACATGCGACAGTTTCAACGGCTCCTTCAGCAGCGGATTATCGTAAAGATAAATCTGCCCCACCGATAAATAGTTGGCGGCTCGCCAGTATGCATTGATCCTGTGGAGGAGCTCCGGAGTGAGAGTATTGGTCTTCATACGTTCAATTCCCCTTCTTGCAGCCAAGCCCGAGAACCTGGCAAACCGTTTTGGCAATCACGAGTTCTTCATCGGTGCGAATCATGCGGACCACGACCCGGCTAGCCGCCGAGGAGAGCACGCATTCATTCGCGGCATTTAGCTTCTCTTCAAGTTCGATTCCAAGAAATCCCAGCCCTTCGCAAATCCGGGCACGGACCGGTGGCGCGTTCTCTCCAATGCCGCCGGCGAACACGAGGGTGTCCAGTCCGCCGAGTGCCGCAGCGAATGCGCCAATCCACTTTTTCACCTGGTAGCAGAAGAGCGACACGGCTTCCGCCGCCCGCACGTCGTGCGTCTCTTGTTTCAGTAAGTCGCGCATGTCGGAGCTGATCTCCGACACGCCAAGAAGTCCAGACTTGAGATTGACCATTTCGTTAAATTGCTTTGCGCTCATCTTCTCGGCGCGTGACAGATACCAGATGAGTCCGGGATCGAGATCGCCCGACCGAGTGCTCATGGGCACTCCGGCGGTAGGAGTAAAACTCATGCTCGTGTCTATGGACTTTCCGTGAAGGACCGCCGCCAGACTAGCGCCATTGCCAAGGTGCGCGAGGATGACACGGCCTTTCGCCGCTTCTGGTCCGGCCAAGTGGGCCAGCTCTCCCATCAGAAATTCATATGACAATCCGTGGAATCCGTACCGCCTTACTCCCAATGCCTCATAACGGCGCGGGACAGGCAGGATTTGCGCCACGCGCGGCAGATCATGATGAAAAGCCGTGTCGAAACACGCTATCTGAGGAAGATTGGGGAACCGATGATGAAACGCCTCTGTCAGCAGAATCTCCTCAGGCATATGGTCAGGATCGAATGGGCTGAGCTGATGCAACTCGGCAACGATTTCCGCCGTGATTCGCTGCGGCATGTAATACTTCGGTCCGCCATGCAAGACGCGATGTCCGACTGCGGACAACGCGGTAGCTCCGATGCGTTGTTCGATCCAATCCATCAGGATGCCTACCGCCGCCGTGTGATCCGGCGCCACTACCGACCTTGCAAAATTGTCCACCTGGTCGATGCCTTTCACCCGCAAGCAGGCCTCTGGAAGTCCAATCCGATCAAGTCCTCCCTGCAGGACCCTCTGCATTGAGTCACCTGCCTCGAAGAGCGCGAACTTGATGCTCGAGGAACCACCATTGATGGTCAGGATTCGTGGATTCGCCGGTTTCATGGAAGAGTCCTTAGTCATTCCGCAATCCGACCGAAGCCAGCTTCGCACGGGTTGACTCGTAATCCGTATGAAGAATGCCCTGAATCCCCAGACCTTCCGCGATCTGGACGAACATCGGCGTGTTTTCGATGTAGACGACCTGCCGGGCCGGTGCCTGGGTGATATCAAGCGCAAGCCGAAAGATGTCAGCGTCGGGCTTGCGAATGTGAACGAAGCAGGAAGAAACAAAAGAATCCACAAACCCGTCAAGCTTGTACTTGCGAATTCGATATGCATTCACTTCGCGCGATTCGTTGCTGACTACGGCGATCTTGAGCCTGTACCGCTTCTTGAGCTGAGAGACCAATTCGATCATCCTGGGGCAAGCTTTCGATTGTGCGAACATGAAGCGCCGAAACTGAGCCCGGGTGAACGGCCGCTTTTCGTAAAAGACCAGCCGAGTTAAATATTCTTCAAATGTCAGCTTTCCTTCTTCGTGCGTCTCGAAGGTCAGCCGGTGGCGCTTCTCCATCTCAGGCCACGGCAGCTTGAAGTATTTTGCCGCCCGCCTGCGGGCATGGTGGTCCCACCCATCGTTGAGCAGCACATCGCCGACATCCAAGAACAGCGTCGTAATAGAGGTCGAACGTTTCATGAGTGTCACCGGCCACATTACCAAGTCCGCCCGAGTAGATAGGCAGAGCTTCGCTCCACAAGAATTCCATGTTGGAAAATGCAATGGAGGTCATTGGAGCTTTTGTGCGCTATTGCGGGAACCATGCCGACATCTCCGCCTCATGTCGCCTGACTTGCAACAACTCGTCAACGTTCTTGCGGAATGCAGGATCGGCGAGCACTGCCAGAGAACCGAAATCCTCGATTTCCGCAGGTAGAAATCTGTAAGCCGGATGGCTCAAGCGAAATTTGCCGCTCATGATTCCTTCCTTGAATTCGACACTAGCCGACTTGATTAAGAGAACTCGGCAACCCATGGGTAGGCAAGGGCAAGGCCCTTCGATCAGGCCTCGCCCTTGGACTCGGGAATGCTAAGCGGCGATCGCTCCCTCGCCAGAGTGCAGCGAGAATTTGATGGGATGCGTAGTTTTGATAATGTCCCTCGCTTCCCCCACCTCTGCGGCAGTCCCATGAACGATCAGCAGGAACTGGTCTGTCTTGAGTGCGGTTTCATACTCAAGAATACTGTTCTTAGGAATTCCGATGCTGTAAAGGCCAGCTCCCAAAGCACCCAGGGCTCCGACCTCCACCGCTCCTTCCAGACCTGCCACGATCCATGCCACTATCGGCCCCGCTGCAAGGATAGGTCCGAGACCGGGAATCATGAAAACCGCGGAGCCGAACAACAGTCCCCAAAAGCCTCCCCAGAACGCGCCCAATTTGCCCCAGTACTTCATGCGGTCTCCCGCGTTGTAATAGCCCACTACCTGCTCATCTGAATGGTTGCCCTTGCCGACGATCGACAGCTTATGCATATCGATTCCGCCACGCTGAAGTTCCTTCACGGCATCTTCCGCGCCTGTGTGAGTGTCATAAATCGCGACAACTGAATTGCTTGCTGACATTCCTGATTCTCCTTGGATACTCTGCTTGTTTTCCAGCCATTAAGCCAAAGTCTTAATTGGAACTGTGACACCTCAATTCTTACGAGACTGTGCTTTATTGCACACTCTTGACGGATAAATGGATGCTTCAAGCGTATTGCTTGCTCGCGATCTCTCCAGGCATTTTGCATTGCTTAATACTGCTCACTATCAAAGCGAATCTGACAAGGAATGTGGTCAATTGTGAACAGTCAGCAAGCAAGGCCGGTGGCTAGGATGGTTGGGAATTCGGTTCGGTCCTTAACAGGCGCCGACGCGAGGTAAGACGATGGCGCAGGCATTAAAGGTCGGCAACGAGACCGTGTCGTCGATTGGCGAGAGTCGCGGCAACTCCTCAACTCAAACAGTTCTATATCCTCTTCGCTTTGAACCGATTTACCAATACAGGCTCTGGGGCGGCAGGCGTTTAGCCGACATGCTCGCGGCGCCTCCGCCGACCGGCCCCATCGGTGAGGCATGGATACTCAGCGACCGCAGGGACCACGCGAGCCTGGTTGCCGATGGACCACTGAAGGGCCAGACCATCGCTCAATTGATGGAGCAGTTTCCTGCGCAATTGCTGGGAAGACTAGCTGGACGTTTCCAGCGATTTCCATTGCTGCTGAAATTCCTCGATGCACGGGAGATGCTGTCAGTGCAGGTGCATCCCACCGCGGCGAATGCCAACCTGATGCCGGCGGGCGAGACCGCGAAAACCGAAGCATGGGTCGTGCTGGAAGCCGGGCAGAAAAGCCGAATCTATGCAGGCCTGATGCCAGGTACGACTGCAGCCAATCTGCGGCGGTCGATTGTCAGCGGGAGCGTGCCGGACCACCTTGCCTACTTTACTCCAAAGCCCGGCGACGCAGTGTTCGTGCAGGCTGGCACGGTTCACGCATTGGGCGGCGATATCGTGGTCTTTGAGATTCAGCAAAACAGCGACATCACCTTTCGCTTATACGACTGGAATCACGTCGATGCGAAGACAGGAGCGCCGCGGGAACTCCAAGTCGATAAAGCGATTGCCTGTATTAATTTTGCGCAGGGCCAGGTCGGTCCAGCCGTGCCCGTGGTGGAATCAATAACGCCGGTGGTGCGCGAGAGACTGTTTGATTGTGAGCACTTCCGGGTATGGCGCCTACGCGGAGTTTCTCCGTTTGCCGTCGGAGTATCGGATACGGCGCGCGTGCTTGTGTGCATCGATGGCACAGGGCGTATCGAGCACGGCGGCGCCAGCTATGCCGTAGGAAAAGGCGACGTCTTCCTCTTGCCGGCGGTGATCGGAGCGTGCGCTTTCCAGCCAAGCGACGCCGTGATCTTGCTGGAAATTGCGCTGCCGGATTGAGAGATCGGGAAATCAGGGATGGAAACGTCGTGAAGCGGGTTATAGAAGCAATCATTGCTTACTTAGCTGATTGCGATCGGGCGCGTGACTTTTGAGGGAGATCGATGAGTGTTTTTAAGTTACAGCGTCTGGGAATGTTGATGGAGCCGGAGCCGGGCAATCCGAATGAGATCGAGGGTGTCCTGAACCCGGCTGCGGCGCGTGGCCCAGATGGTGAGCTCTACCTATTTCCGCGGCTCGTCGCGCGGGGCAATTATTCTCGGATCGGAATTGCGCGGGTAAGGTTCAATGAAGCCGGTGATCCGGCGGGTGTGGAGCGTCTCGGAATTGCACTGCAACCGGAAGCCGACTACGAGCGGCGGCCCAACGGAGGAGGTGGCTGCGAGGACCCGCGCATTACCTTCGTGGAGCCGCTTCAGCGATACATAATGAGCTACGCGGCGTTTTCAGCAAACGGACCGCGGATCGCGCTAGCCAGTTCGAAGGACTTGCTTCACTGGGAGCGACTGGGGCTCGCCACCTTCGCTCCGTATGACGGTATCGACTTCGTTCATGTGGATAACAAGGATGCCAGCATCTTTCCAGTGGCCGTTCCAAATCATCGCGGGAAGATGCAGATGGCCATGCTTCATCGACCTCTTTTCCCTGGCACACGTCCCGAGGAAACGGCCTGCCAGTCCGCGTCGCGCATGGTGGATCTCGATCATGAGAGTATTTGGATTTCTTACTGCCCAATGGGTTTGGACGGTCCGGCGCCGCATCATGCAGGCCTGTTTAATTCGCATCATCGGCTGGCGACTCCAGTGGAGCCCTGGGAACGGCTCAAAATCGGCGGCGGCACTCCCCCTATTCTGACCCGGCATGGCTGGTTGACTATCTATCACGGTGTCAGCGAAGTAGCGGATCCGAGCAACGAGGTGCATCCATTGTGCTACTCGGCCGGGGCGATGGTGCTCTCGAAGACGCACCCGCAAGTAATCCTCTATCGTTCGGCGAAACCCCTGTTGACACCGTCGCTGTCGCAAGAGCGTCATGGGACCGTGGCCAACGTCGTGTTTCCTACGGGCATTGATCGGCGCGATGACCTCGGCATGCCGGATCGCTTCGATGTCTATTACGGCATGGCCGACAGCCGGATTGGAGTGGCACGCCTTGAAGTGCCGGAGTTCCTGCCTGCGGAAGCAGTGGCCGACCCACCTGAAGCAAAGGTGTAACGCTGGCGGGTGCCCGCGATCGAATTGGAGTTGGCTCTCGAATTGACCTCTCCCGAATGAATCTGCGTGGAATGTGCAAGAAAGAACAGATCATTACTCCAGTGAATGCGATGCTCCCGTAGATGCAGGGGCAATCCCTGAAGCAGCCGACTCACTCCTAAAGATTCACCCGCTCGGGCGGCCAAGGAGAAATCATGATGCGCGTTGGAATTGCCTCAGACCACGGTGGTTATGAGTTGAAAACGCAAGTGGCGGAGCTGCTGCGTGGCTCGGGGCATGAGGTTGTGGATTTTGGCGCTCATCAACTAAACCCCGAAGACGACTACCCTGAATTCATCGTCCCTCTGGCGAAGGCTGTAGCCGCTGGAAAGGTTGATCGCGGAATCGCGCTCTGCGGCAGCGGCGTGGGTGCATCCATCGCGGCGAATAAGGTTGCCGGTGTACGTGCAGGACTCATCCACGACGTTTTCTCCGCCCACCAGGGCGTCGAAGATGACGACATGAATGTCTTCTGTCTGGGAGGAAAAGTAATCGGTCCAGCGCTGGCCTGGGAGCTGATTCGAACATTCCTAGCCGCTCACTTCAGCGGCGCTCCGCGCCACCAACGCCGTCTGGCGGAAGTACAGGCGCTGGAGAAGCAGGGCGGGAGGCTCGCCCGTTAGGTCCAGAGGCTCCCGGTAACGAACCTCACCTCGAATCCGGCGATCTTCGATCGCGCCATCAGGAATAGCAACGACTACGACGCTGCAATTTGCCGGGAGATCAAAGAGAAAAAGTCGGGCGAGGCGCTGTTCTTCGAACCCGCGTTCGAGGACCTCAATCGAAGCCGCTGGGGCCATAGGTCCAGTTCCGGTGCCTAGTTCAGCGTCAAGGAGAGATGAACCCCCGGTTATAGCTGAAAACTTCCGGATGCCTGCCCTCAGATGCCCGCCAACCAGAATCGCTCGCACCTGATCAGATTGTGAACAGTATCACCTAAATAGCTTGATTTGTGATAGTTAGATGCTTACATGTCCAGGGATACAGAAATCAGCTTCCAAGCATTGCTTTTTATGGACGGCTCGCTTACGAATGCGGCACGAGAGGAAGATTCTTGTACCCGTCCACACAGATCGGGCACCTGCTCCTTCCGACCTTTAGCGTAGTGCTCTGGGTCGCGGTCATCGTGATGATGCCGCTCTCCGTGTTGGGAGGCAAGACCAAGGGGCTTAGCCGGGAAACCGTGCTCGGCGCGCTTCTTGCCGGGGTAACCGGATTTGCGATTTCTGTCTGGCTATTCCATGCCTTGCTGCAACGGCACGCTACCGGCAGCGGAACGGTTGGGGGCTGTTTCGCTGCCATGGCCGCCGTGAAAGCCTGGGCAGTCTGCCGCAGGATTCCGTTCCTGAGACTGGCAGACTGCCTAGCCCGCCCACTGGCGTTGTACATTGCTATTGTGCGTGTTGGTTGTTTCATGGCCGGATGCGATTTCGGCGAGCCTACAGGTCATTTTTGGGGAGTGACATTCACCAGCGGTCTCTCGCTTGCATGGTACGGCACTCCGCTGGGCGTTCCATTACACCCAACCCAGTTGTATGAAAGCGCCTGGTGTGCCGCCATCTTTATATGGTTGAGTCTCGTGCAGCATAGGCCGCTACCGGAAGGAGCGCGATTCTCTGCATTCGTTGCCACATATACTTTCGGCCGCTTCATCATCGAATTTCTGCGCGGTGATGCTGATCGGGGTTTTCTCGGCCCGCTCTCGGTACCGCAATGGTTCTGCATAATTGCCTTCATTGGGATGGCGCTCTTCCACATACGAAGCCTGCGCTTCACGAGGCGCGTCCCCGCTCATCGCCAAACTCCTACCTATCGTTGAATGAACCTCCCGCCCGGCGCACTCACCTAACTGATTAACTACCGTGGTTTCTTTTGCTTGGACATGCACATTCTCCGTGGAAAGAAATCACACCTTAAACATTGCGTGTCACTCACGAGAAAGCGTAAGAACTCGCCCAGAAATGAATCCTTTTTTGTGACTACGAGACTCCGACCAAGTTCGGGAGGCTGGCAATGTTCAAGCGTCATCTGGCAACGCACTCTTTCGCTGTTTCCACCCTTTGCTTGGCGTTCTTATTCCTTTTCCTTTGTGCGCCGTTGCTGGCTGCCGGGAAACAGGAACTGACCGGCTCCTACCAGATGCAGAAAGCAGTTGCCACGGGAAACAACGTGGAAGTGACGCTGCGCCTCACTTTGGTGAATCGAGATGAGGCTGCCTTCTCGGCTCACAAGCTCAGGCTTAATCCCGCCATGACGGTGGGACGCAAAGCTAAGGACATGGGGAGAGTCTCCCTCCCGGTCCGCGGCCACCAGGAGCTAACCAACCAAGTTCTGGTCAGCAAGCGCCAATATGCGGCGCTGAAGGCGGGCATTCCCATCTCACTGTCGTTTGCGGTCGACGGGACTGGCAGCAAGAGGAGCAACCGGACGATTCTGCTGACGGCGGAGAGGGATGTCAAAACTGCCTCCACCCTTCAAGCCGCATCTTCTTTCCAGACGACTAGGCAGAAGACCGCCGCCAAGCCCATGCGGGCGAAGCCGGCCCTGAGCGCGCAGGCCAGCATCATCACCACGATTGCCGGTGGCGGCCCAAATAACGTTGCCGCGCTGGACGCACCGCTCGACGGTCCCTGGGCAGTGGCTGCCGACTTGTTTGGTAACACCTATATTGCGGCTTACTACGCTAGCCGTGTTTACAAGGTGGACTCCAACGGGCTTCTGACCGTATTTGCTGGAAACGGTGTGGCGGGTAGTTGGGGTGATGGCGGTCCTGCCACCCAGGCGGAAGTGGGAAATCCGCAGGCCCTGGCGGTTGACGCTGCGGGAAACGTGCTTATCTCTGCCGAGAACGTGATCCGCGAAGTGACGCTCGACGGCAACATCCAGACAGTTGCAGGTAATAACGGCTGCTACGCGTACTCGGGAGACGGTGGTCCAGCGGCCCAAGCATGTCTAGGCTATCCCAACGCGATTGTCGTTGTAGGCAGTAACGTCTTCATCGCCGACACTTATAATAGGGTTATTCGACAATTCACCGTGGGGGGAACGATCCAAACGGTGGCCGGCAACGGCAACTTTGGCAATACTGGCGATGGCGGGTTGGCCACCGATGCGCAGTTATCCGAGCCTAATGGTGTGGCAGTCGATCCGGCAGGAAACATCTTTATCGCTGACTCGATCGGCGTGATTCGAGAGGTTACTGCTGCCGACCAACGGATTCGGACGTTCGCAACGTTGGTTTATCGCCCAGACGGATCGACCTTCGCGATTAGCCCAACCTCAGTCGTGGCGTTGGGGAAGGAACTCATCCTGGCCTCCGATTCCGAGTATGTCGTTATTGAATTCGATGGCACTGGGCCGGGTGTAGTAGTTGCCGGCACTTACGGCCAATACGGATATTACCCTCCCAGCAGTCCTCCACCGTCCTCCCAACCAGCCACGGCGGCTCGTTTTAATGAGATCCTGGGGATAGCGACTGACGCTAACGGGAATGTCCTGGTTGCCGATATCGGCACCTCGCTCGTCCGCCAATTCACTATCGGCGGCAACATCCAGACGCTTGCTGGCAACGAACACCGTTACTTTGGCGGCGATAATGGCCCAGCGACGGACGCAGTTCTGGGAGCCGCTTGGGATATGTGTAACTGGCAGTATTGTCCGCACGTTACCGTGAACGGATCAGGCAACGTAGTCCTCTCCGACACGCTCAACAACGCCATTCGCCAGGTTGATCTCAAGACGGGGAACATCACAACGATCGCCGGCTGGCCGCTGTTCGATGGCGGATGGTGGGGCGACGAAGGGACGGCTACCCAGGCCGGGCTGGATCAACCGGAAGGCGTGGCGTATGACAAAGCCGGGAACCTGTACATTGCAGACACTGCGAATAGCTTGATTCGGAAGGTCACCTTGGACGGCAAAATCCATACCATTGCCGGAGACGGTGATAGCGACTTCTACGGAGACTATGGGCTTGCGACCGATGCGGCGCTAGGTAATCCGCAAGGCGTAGCAGTGGATTCTTCGGGAAATGTCTTCATCGCCGACACTGGGAACTGCCTGATCCGCAGGGTGGATGCCCAGACGCAATACATCACAACCGTTGCAGGCAACATCTCGCTACAGTGCAATGCGAATACGGACAAGGGTGATAACGGATTGGCGACCATCGCCACCTTGGGATACCCTCGCGGCGTGTCCCTCGACGACGCCGGAAACCTGTTCATTGCGGACACAAATAACGAGGAGATCCGCCGGGTGGATGCCAAAACTCAAATCATCACCGCGGTCGCTGGGACGGGTACCTATGGATACAACGGAGACGAGCAGTCGGCAGTGAACGCGATGCTGGCCAATCCGGCTGACGTTGTGGTGGATGGCGCGGGAAACCTGTTCATCGCCGATACCGCAAACTTCCGCGTGCGGGAAGTTACCAAGGATGGCGTGATTCACACCGTGGTTGGGAACGGTGGGGCAGATTTCTATGGTGACGGCGGCTTGGCCACGGATGCCGCGTTGTTCTACCCGTCAGGTGTTGCCGGGGATAGCCTCGGCAATTTGTACATCTTCGATGCTAACAACGCGCGGGTTCGGCAGGTAACAAACCTGTTTAGTACGAAGACCGCACCTCCCTCCGGTCCGGTCTTCAACATCTCTCCCAACCCCGTAGCGTTTGGCAACCATCTCGTGGGAGGACCGTCCTCGAACCAGCACCTCACGATTTCCAATACCGGCACCGCCCAGTTGATCGTCAACCCGCTCAGCGCCTGGATATCCCCTCCAAATAATCCGGGCGATTTCTCCTTTGGCTACGGCTCCAGCGCCGGATGGTGCGACTTGAGCCAACAGATCACGCTGGACCCTGGCCAAAGTTGCGACTTTGGCATGGGGTTTTACCCTCAAGGCCCCGGCGCTAAGTCGCTGACCTACCAGATCACTGACAACGCTCCCGGCAGTCCACACTCGGTGACCGCCACTGGAACGGGCGTGACCTCTTTGACCGGTCCTGCCCTTGTGGTTACTGGATCAACTGACTTCAACAGCCAGACCGTCGGAATCACAAGCGCTCCGCAGACACTTACTCTGACAAACTGGGGTACGGCTGACTTGGTAATGACTTCACCGCCAACGATGTTTTCCTACGGCGCGACCGCCTGGGATGATTTCAAGTACAACCCCTACGGGGGAGGCACCTGCGGTTATCCATCAGGCTCCAGTCCGGTAGTTTTAGCATTCGGCCAGAGCTGTACCTTGCAGGTCACGTTTGATCCATACCTGGTAGGCGCAAGATTAATGGGGTTCTCAATCAGCAGTAATGACCCGAACAGCCCGCAAGTGGTGACCCTGACCGGAAACGGACTGCTGCCACCAGGAGTTCTCGCAGTTGTGCAGGTCGGTGTGGCTTCTTCATCGTGGATAAAGAAACTTGCCTTCGATTCGGTGAGAAACAAGCTATACGTCGTCAATAACGACGGCACCGTGACTGTGATGGATGCGGCCACTTATACGACCAGCACCATCAGCAACGTAGGGCCGAATTCCTATACGGATCTCTATGGTCTGGCCTTGAACCCGGTCACCAATAAAATTTACGTTGCGACCAACGGAGGCGTCAGCGTGATTGACGGCAGCAGCTACCAGGTCACGCCCGTGAGCACCTTTGGACTCCCTGATTCCCTGGATATAGCCGTCAACACCAAGACGAACAAAATCTACGTCGCCAACTACGACGCCAGCAAGATCGGCATCCTTGACGGCGCCACCAACAGCTTTACCAGCTTCGGTTCTGTCTATCCCCCGGGCACTGGTGGGGTGCTGGGTCAGAACCCGACTTCGCTGGCGGTCAATGAAACTACCAATACCATCTACATGGCAAACAGTGGTTCCTATAACGTGACTGCGGTTGACGGTGCCTTTAATGACGCTGCCCATAGCAGTGTGATCAGCGGAGTTCCCGGCGTCTGGTTAATGGCCCTGAACCCGCTTACCAACAAAATCTACGCCAATAATCAGAGTACCAAGAGCATGACGGTGATCGACGGCGCTACAAAGACCACGAGCACAGTCACAGTGGGTACTATGTCGCCTTTCCAGTACCCGGCGGTAAACCCCGTGACGAACCGGATTTATGCCCTCACCTTCCCCAACTCGGTGAGCGTCATTGACGGGAGCACTCAAACCAAGATTGCGTCTGTGACCGTGGGCCAATCCCCTTCAGTTGCGGCAATCGACACCACCACCAACGAGATTTACGTCACGAACAATTCAAGCAACACCGTGACCATCATCGACGGCGACACGAACAACGCCACAACTGTCACGGCCGACACGCAGCCCTTTTCGGTCGTAGTCAACCAGAACGCTCATGTTGCTTATGTACTGAACCAGCGCAATTCCAGTCTTGGCTCGGTGTTCGTGATTCCAAGCACCAAGCAATCCGCTCTGCAGATCACAGTGAACCCTCTGGATCAACAGGTGTCCCCTGGCGCGACGGTGACGTTCACGGCCGCGGCCACCGGCACCCCAACGCCAACCGTAAAGTGGCAGGTCAGCACGGACGGTGGCGCCACCTATAACGATATCTCCGGAGAGACCGCAACTACTCTCACCTTCACGGCCTTAGCGTCGCAGAACGGTTACAAGTATCGCGCGATGTTTACCAATACCGGCGGGAGTACACCCACTTCGGCGGCAACGCTGACGGTAACTCTGCCAGTGCTGACGGTGACGGTAAACAGCGTCGACCGCGCGTATGGCTCGCCCAACCCGGCTTTCACGGCCAGCTACAGTGGCTTCGTCAACGGCGATACGCAGGCTGTACTCTCCGGCAGTCCCAGCTACAACACAACGGCAACCGTGAATAGCCCATTCGGTTCGTATCCCATTACGGCCACCCAGGGCACGCTTGCGGCCAGTAATTACACCTTCACTTTTGTCGCCGGCACGCTTACCGTGGACAAAGCCACATTAACGATCACGGCGAATAGCCTACCTAAAACCTATGGCTCGGTAACAACCTTTGCAGGCACTGAGTTCACAACCAACGGACTCGTCAACGGCGACACAGTGACCCATGTGAGCCTCACCAGTTCCGGTGCGGCGGCCACTGCCACGGTCGGCTCGTATAACATCGTTCCCAGCAATGCAAGCGGCACCGGCCTGAGTAATTACAACA
>Ga0181528_10000189_pt1 | contig 57558 bp, 54 predicted proteins | sample PEATcosm2014_Bin_47_FD_119742 | JGI IMG/M metagenome (GOLD analysis project Ga0181528, IMG submission 119742) | Peatland microbial communities from MTU Mesocosm Facility, Houghton, MI, USA - PEATcosm2014_Bin10_10_metaG | ecosystem: Environmental > Terrestrial > Soil > Wetlands > Peat | place...
GGCCGTCCCGGCGGCGGCGAGCCAGTCCACTTTGAAACGCGCGGCGTAGGGCGCAGCATGCACAACGGCCGGCGCCTGCTGGAGGATGGCGTTGTGCAGTAGCGGCCAATCGAGCGTGAAGGTCGGCCGGGCCAGCAGGGGTTTGATCCAGACGCTGCCCCAGGCGAAAACACACAGCACCAGGAGTGCGTAGGGCAGCCAGGCGTTGATGATCTCGCGCGCGGTGTGATGCGGCGGACGGCTTACGGCCACGCTGTCGCCCGGCAGCGCAAACGCGTCCCGCGGCTGCCACAGCCTTAGCACGACGATGAGCGCGCCCATCCCGGCCAGCGACGCGAGGACGGCGGTCAGTTGCGGTCCGAGCAGAACAGAGACGGCGATCTGCGTTCCGGCATAGGCTGCGCCGCACACCGCCGCAGCCGGCCAAACGCCGCGCAGCGCCCGCCAGCCGCCCATCACCACCACCAGATATGCCGGGATAATCAGTGAGACCGGCGAGCACAGGCGCCCCACCATGGAACTCAACAGATCCGCATTCATCCCAGTGATGCCGCCGAGCGTGATGACGGGGATGCCAAGGGAACCGAAAGCCACCGGCGCAGTGTTCGCCAGCAGGCAAATGCCCGCGGCGTAGAACGGCGAAAAGCCAAGGCCCGTGAGCATCGCGGCGGCGACGGCGACCGGCGCTCCGAATCCCGCCGCGCCTTCCACGAACGCGCCAAAGCAGAACGCGATCAACAATGCCTGCAGACGCCGGTCGCCGGTGAGCGAGCCGATCGAGTCCTTGATCACCTCGAAGCGATGAGTGGCCACCGTGATGCGGTAGAGCATGATGGCCCAGAACAGGATCCAGCAGATGGGGAACAGGCCGAACGCAGCTCCGTAGGCACTCGCGCTCAGCGCCAGCGGCACTGGCATTCCATACACCGTCGTGACCACTCCAAAGGCCGTCGCCAACGCAGCCAGTGCGGCCAGCCAACCCGGCTTTCGAAGGCCCCCTAACAGGACGAGCAGCACCACCAGCGGGATTGCCGCGACGCCAGCCGACCAAAGCAGACTGCCGCCCGCGGGTGTGTAGTTCTGTGCCCAGCTCATGCCGGGTCATTCTACAGGAATCGGCTATGCAGGTTGGCGACCGGCGTTGGTGCGCGCCTCCGGACCGCGTGGAGCCAGGCGGTGTCCGACGCGCGTTCCCGGCTCCGGAATCCTGGTCGAACTGGAACGCGCGACCTGTGCTTGTGCGCGGGGGCATGTAAACGGCGTTTTTGTCTCTCTTTTAAAACTCTTTTAGAATCCTTGACTTATGGGATTTCATGTAAAATGCGTTTTATTTTCGTCATGCGCATCCAGGCTAAACTCGCCGCCGTCCAGCGCGTATTGTTTGCCGGCGAGATACTCGCGGGTAAGGCTGCGCCCATCCTACAGGGGTTCTCAACGCCCGCGGCACATGCGGCCGGGCGGTACGAGTATCGAAGAGGCGCTACTGCCGCCCCGCCGGGCGCGCGCTTTTCTTCATCGCGCTTTTCTTGATGGCGCTCTGCCGGATCGCCCCGAGCGGCGCGCCGGGTTCCACAGGACGCCGCTCCAGGTAGCGGACCCACAGCGCTTCCGCGCCCGCGGGGTCGAAGGTCTCGTGCCAGTAACGGCGAAACTTCTCCTCCAGCGAGCGGCCCTCCGCGTTCAGCTTGACCAGCACGTCGCGCACCGGCCCGGTGTTGCCAGCCCGCTGGCGCAGGCGCTCGTCCAGGACAACGCAGTCCTGCCGTTCGCCCAGGACGCTTTGAATCTTGCGCACTTGCTCCAGACGCTCTGCCATCATCGGCCCGTACATCGGCTCGAACAACTCGAGCGTGTAACGGAACCGCTTTGCCGAAAGACGGAAGGCGTGCAGTTGGGCCGGGGCCGCTTCGGGCTTTGCCGCTACGCGCCCCAGGGCGAAGAATTCCCGCGCCATGCGCGGCAGGATGCGCCGGGCGTTTTCGCCCGAATTCGCGGACGCGTTCCAAGCAAGTACACGATTCTTCTTCACTCGCCGCCACCCTTTTGTTGCTTTGGACTCGCGGTTTGGATGCGCAAACCGGCCTGCCAGATTCGCTCGGGCTCCAGCGATTTGAGCAGCAGCAGCCGCCCGCGCAGGGCCAGTTCCCCGCGGTGGCGCTCGGCGCGCATCTCTTCCAGCACGGCGTTGTTCTCCTCCAGCCCATCGTCGAGTAGACGGTCCATGCCAACATCGAGATCCCGGACCCACCCGGCGGCTTCCATCACGGGATGCAACGCCTTGCGCATGGCTTTGACCGGCTTGGCGCTCAGCATTGGGGCGAAGATGCGCAGCGCCTGAGAGAATCTCCGGATGGACACTCGCAAGTCATGCACCTCGTCCGTCCCGGGCTTGGCCGCGCAGCGTTCAACCTGCTCCAGGAGCTTCCCGAGTCGGCCATCGAGCGACACCTTCGCGAAGCGCGCGGGAGTCGACGTCCAGCTTTCAATCCGTTTGTTCACAACGGCACGCTCTCGACAATCAGAGATTTCTCATAGACTTGCCGGAACACTCCGGCAGCGCCTTCGACGGCCCACTTCTCCAGCCCGGTGTCCTGATTAGCCCTCAGCTTGAGGATGACTCCGTCGGGACCCGGCGTGCATTCGATCTGCTCCACGCGCTGCTCGCGGCTGCGATCGAGCGCGTCGGCGATGCGCAACAGCGGCGCCAAGAGCGTGATGGACCGGCGGTTTTCGGGAGGCAGCGCCATGAAGTCCGTATGCCGCACCACAGGCATCGACTTGCGATGGTAGCGGCAGAGCATGGCCACGTGGAGGCGCTCGATATCGGTGAAGCCGCCCAGGTCGGCGTTGGACACGATGTAAAGCGAATGCTTGTGATGCCCGGCGTCGCTGACGGCGTGCCCCACGTCGCGCAGGTACGCCGCCGCTTCCAGCAACCGGCCCTCGGCGGGCGCGAGCTGGTGCAGATTCGCGAGCGCATGGAACAGTTCGAGCGAGAAGTGCGCTACCTTCCGCGCGTGTTTCAGATCCACGCCAAAGCGCCGCGCGAACTGCTCCACCATCTCGCGCTGTTCCCGGCTCAAGCGAGCCTGTTCCCGCCCTGCCCCGCGGTCGGCCAGATCGCGGATAATACCATCGCGCACGCCGGCCGCGCAGTAGCTCAGCCCGCTCATGCCAAATGTTTCAAGCGTGCGCAAAAGCACCGCCACTCCGGGCAGAATGATCTCCGCGCGGCGGTAGCCCAGCCCCTCCACCTTGCGCCGGGACGCGACGTCCATTTTCGACAACACACGGTACAGCCGCCGCAACTGCGCGGTCGAGACCTTCTTCCGGTCGGCGAGTTCCCGGTCCGCGCGCGGGATGCGATTCGCCGCGCAGACCACGGCCGACGCGGATGCCGCCGTGCCGATCACACGGTCGAAGTGGACCGAGCCAATCTTCTGAGCCGCGACCGCGAGCTTCTCCTCGATGAATTCTTCCATCCGGCTCAAACTCTGGCGCGAAGGCGGATCGTCTCTCAGGAAAACAGATTGGAGCCGGACAGCGCCTAAAGGCCGGGAAAACGCACGTTTCAGGCGGCCGCTTTCGGCTTCGATGATCTCAGCGCTGCCGCCGCCGATGTCGATGATCAGCAGCCGCTCGTCCGGATGGGGCCATCTCGACTCGACGCCCAGGTGAATCAGGCGCGCCTCTTCCTGACCCGAGATGATCTCCACGGGTTGGGCTATGATCGCACTGGCGCGCTCCAGGAACTGGGCCTGGTTCTGTGCGTCCCGGACGGCCGAGGTGGCCACCACGCGCGCCGCCAGTACATTCTGCTGCAGGTAGGTGCTCGCCATTCGCTCCAGCGTGGAGAGCGTCAGCGCCATCGACGCCTCGTCGATCACGCCGTTGAGGAAGACGCCTTCACCCAGCCGGGTGACCTGGCGGTCCTCGGCCAGCACGCGCGGCGGGCCACCGGGCTCGACTTCGGCGGCGAGCATCCGCACCGAATTACTGCCGATATCGATGGCCGCGTATCTAGGCATCACCGTAGCTTCCAGCACGCGCTTTGCAACTCATCCGCGCGCATTCAACGAGCGCCGCCTGTGGACCCTCCATTATGGCGCGAAACGGAGTGGCTCCCTGGGAAGGCCGATCTCCTGATCGGCTCCGTCGTAGCTACCATTCATCCTGGAATCCAGTCCACTCGTCCGGAACTCTGCCAGTTCGTCGGAATTCCGTACCCCCGGTGGAAACCTGGACCCAGACTAAGAGCATGAAACGAGCACTTCTCTCCCTTACCGCCACACTCGGCCTGCTGCTTGGTTTCTGCTCCCAGCCGCGCGAGATCCGCGCCGCGGATTCTCAACCTCGCCTGGAGCAGCAGATTCTCGATGAGTTCATCGCGGGATTTCGCGGCGACCGCGCCGCGCTGGATCGCGCCATGGCGGCGACCCAGAAGGTCCTGGACGCTCAGCCGGCTCATGCCGAAGCCCTGGTCTACCTCGGCTCCGCCACGCTGGTTCTTTCCGGACACGCTTTTCTCGAGGAGAATGACATGCAGAAAGGCATGGAACTCTGGGAGAAGGGCAACGCGATGATGGACAAAGCGGTCGAACTTCAACCGGACAACATCGACGTTCGCAACCTTCGCGGCACCACGCTGCTGGTCGCTTCACGCAAGGTTCCCTCAGACTGGCAGCCCGCCATGCTGGAGAAAAGCCTTGCTGATTTCAACGCCATTCTCGAGATCCACAAGGACCACTTCTCCGCTCTGCCTGAGCGCAAGCGCGGCGAGCTTCTGGCCTCCCTGGCCGATGGCTACGACCGTTCGGGCGACAAGGATAAGTCGCACGCCCAGCTCGAACGGATTGTGAAAGAGCTGCCAGGCACCGAGTACGCCAGGCGCGCGGAAGCCTGGTTGAAGGATCCGTCGTATCCTGTCGAAAAGCGGACCTGCATCAATTGCCAATAAGCCGCAAGGTGAGACCCATGCCTATCTCCAGCGCATTCCGGGAGGATTCGGCCTGCTCGCAGGATTCGCGCCTCAGCCGCGTGCTTACTACACTAGCCGTCAATAGCGGCCTGGGCCTCGGCATCCTCGCGATCTACACGGTCTTCGAATTCAAGGAGATCTTGCGGAGTCCCTGGACGCACCTGTTCATGTATCAGGTGTACGCCCATTGCACCGGCGACCTGGCAGCTTTCATAATTCCACCCATTGCCATCCGTCTGTCCCGGTACGGCGGGTGGAAGCTATGGCTGCCGTATATCGCTGTTCTCGCGCTGATTGGAATGACTGGCCCATTACTGGGGACATCTATCGCATTTCTTTTCCCGATCTTCCCGGCCGGCACGTTTTGGGATGTCTATCGTTCGGTCGCCGAGGTCAGCGTCATCATCACGGTTATGATCGGCGCGGCGGTGTATCTGGTCGAGAGGATGAAGGCGCGCGTTCAAGCAACGACGCTGCAACTTCGCACTCAACAGCTCGAGCGTGAGCGCGCTTCAAAGCTCGCCGCGGAAGCCCGCTTCGATTCGCTCCAGTCGCGGCTGCAACCGCACTTTCTCTTCAACACGATCAACTCGATTCTGGCTCTACTGCCCGAGGACCCTGGCCGTGCGGCGGAGATGCTGGAGCGGCTTGCGAGGCTGCTGCGCTTCGCACTCGACTCGCAGCAGGCTCCGGTCGTCCGCCTGCGCGATGAGCTTCGCCTGGTCACCGATTATCTCGAGATCGAGCACACTCGCTTCGGTTCCCGGCTGCGCTTCCAGATCGACGCGGACCCCGAACTGACCTCCGCCGAAGTGCCCGCTTATGCGCTCCAGACGTTGATCGAAAACTCAATGAAACACGCCATCGCGCCGCGCCGCGAGGGCGGCTTCATCTCGGTCCGGATTGCCCGCGACGGCGATTCGCTGGTGGCTGAAGTCCGCGATGACGGCCCAGGCTTTTCGCGGGATGCGCTGCGCACCGGGCACGGACTCGACATGCTGGAACGGCGCCTGGAGGCGCTGTATGGTTCGATGGCGTCGATTGAAATCGCATCGGGTAGCGATGGCGCCTGCGTCCGTTTCCGGATGCCCGTTCTGGTGAAAGCATGAAGCCTCGCGCGTTTCTCGTGGACGATGAACCGCTAGCTCTGCGGCGGTTGGAGCGTATGCTGCGGGAGGACGGGCGCGTCGAGATTCTGGGGACCGCGACCGATCCGGAGCGAGCCTCGCTGGAGATCGAGCTGCTTGCGCCCGATGTCCTTTTTCTCGATATCCAGATGCCGGGCCTGACCGGCTTCGATTTGCTGGGGCGGCTCGATCAGCAGCCCCTCGTCATTTTTACGACGGCCTACGATCAGTACGCGCTGCGCGCCTTCGAGCATCACTCGGTCGACTATTTGTTGAAGCCGGTTGAGCTGGAGCAGCTCGATCGCGCGCTATCGAAGCTCGAGCGCATGGTGGGGGGTGATTCGCCCCGGCCCGAGATTCGGGATCTGCTCAGGCAGATCACCTCCGCGATTCAACCACAGCAGGACGCCGCCCGCCTGGACCGCATCCCCTCGCGCTCGGGCGAGCGCGTGCACTTCCTGGAACTCGCGCGCATCACCCACTTTTTCGCCGAGGACAAACTCACGTATGCCTCGACAACGGAGAAGAACTGGGTGGTCGATCGCACCATTGCGGAGCTGGAAGAGAAACTCAATCCCGCGCGATTTGTTCGAGTCCATCGCTCCACAATCGTCAACCTCGACTACGTGGATGAACTCTATAGTTGGTTCGGCGGGCGCATGATGCTGCGCCTCAAGGATCCGAAGAAGACCGAGATCACCGTCTCGCGCGAGCGGTTGAAGGAACTCAAAGAGCGCTTGGGGCTCTGAACGCCAGCACGGCGTTCAGCCCGCCAAAGGCGAAGGAGTTCGAGAGGGCAGCGCGCAATGGCCCTTCCAGCGCATTGCCTGCGATCACGTTTACGTCGCACTCCGGATCGAGTTCCGTGAAGTTCGCCGTTGGAGGAACCACGCCCTCGAGCAGAGCCATCACCGTGGCGAATGCCTCCAGCGCTCCGGCCGCTCCGAGCGCATGGCCATGCACCGACTTCGTTGAACTCACCGGCACGCGGCGGCCATGCTCGCCCAGGGCGAGCGACAGCGCCTTCGCCTCGGCCACGTCGTTTGCCTGAGTACCGGTGCCGTGCGCATTCACGTAATCAATATCCCCGGGGTTCAGACCCGCGTCGTTCAAGGCCATGCGAATGGCGGCCGCGGCGCCTGCGGGCGATGGCTGTGTCAGATGGTGGGCGTCGGCCGACATGCCGAAGCCGCAGATTTCGGCGAGAATCGGCGCACCGCGCTCGATGGCGCTCTCCAGCGGCTCCAGCACGAGCACCGCGCCGCCTTCGCCGAGGACCATGCCCTTGCGGTCGCGCGAGAACGGTCGGCAGGTGTCGTTCGCCATCACGCGCATCGCTTCCCACGCCCGCCAGAAACCAGGATTCAACGGAGCTTCGCTGCCGCCGGCCAGCGCCGCGCCGGCCACTCCGTCGCGCACCATCCAGAACGCCTGCCCGATGGCGTGCGTGGACGAAGCGCAGGCTGTCGATACAGCCCAGGCGGGGCCCGTGAGCCCGTATTTCATGGTGATGTGGCTTGTGCCAGCGTTCGTCATTGTCTTCGGAATCGTCAGCGGATGTACCCTGCCGCTCCGGGTTCCGTACAACTCGACAAAGCCTGCGTCGATGGCTCCCTGGCCTCCGCCGGAGCTGCCCATCACGACGGCGGTTCGCGCCTTCAACTCGTCGCTGAGCGGGAGTCCGCTGTTGCGCAGCGCTTCGCCACACGCGGCCAGGGCGAATTGCGCGAAGCGGTCCATCAGCGCCGCTTCCTTGGCCTCGAAGTATTGCGACGGGTCGAAGCTTCGAGCCGCCGCGGCTACGTGGTATTTCCCTGCGCGCGCCCAGGGCTCGTCCAACTCGCGAATGGCGGTCCGGCCCGCCCGCAATGCCGCCCAGGTTTCCTCCGCGGTTGAGCCGGCCGCGCACACTACGCCCGCGCCTGTGACGGCGACCCGGCGTTTCAAGCCTCGCCCCGCTCGGCGGTTTGCGTCTTGGAGGCTCCATTTGCTTTCGCGGCGAGCAGGCTCGCGATGCCAGTGGTAATATCGGCGACGCTGCGCATTTTCGGCAATACGTCGTCGGGAATGTCGATTTTGAACTCGCTTTCCAGGGCGAAGGCGATGTTGATGCCGTCCAGCGAATCTATCGCAAGTTCCTCGAACGTGCTGGCGGGCTGAACGCGCCCGGGTTCCATTTTCATCGACTGTTCAATGATCGCGATCACTCTGGATCTGAGTTGCTCGTCTTGTTCCATAGAAGCTCCGATACTGTCAGAAATTCATAACCTGCCGCGGACCATCGGGGCAGCAGCAGTTCCAGCGCCTGCAAAGTCGCGTGAATATCCGGATTGTGACGCAGATCCCGGCCATCGTGGAAACAAATGATGGCGCCTGGAGCGGCGCGCTTGACCAGACGTTCGGCGATGCTCGGGCCATCCAGGACCCAGTCCCGCGCGATGGATGTCCACATAACGCACGTCAGACCCAACTTCTGCTGTGCCTGGCGCATACCAAACCACCTTGCGCCATAAGTCGGGCGAAAGAGCTTCGGTTTCAGGCCCGCGAGGTGTTCGATCGAGTCTTGCGCCCGCGCCATCTGTTCCAGGATGAAGCCCGGCCCCCGCAGATACAGCGCTTCGTGCGTGTCGGTGTGGTTGCCGATCTCGTGGCCTTCGCGAACCGCCTGTCTCAGGACGTGCGGCAAGCGCCGGGCGTGGTGGCCGCAGACGAAGAAGGTGGCCTTGGCGCGGTGTTTGGCGAGCAGGGCGAGCAGGGATGGCGTCGATTCGCTGGGCCCATCGTCGAAGGTGAGCGCGATGGCGCGCCGTGTTCGAGGCCCGCGCCACACTGATGGCGCCAGCAGCCGCGCACTGCGCCCTCGCACGGCCCAGACCATCAGCGCGACAACGGTCACAAGGAACAGGAGGATGCCAGCCAGCATAAAACCCTATTCTCGCCTCTTGGGCATTCTCTCGCTTTCGCGAGCCAGATGGAGCCGCGAGCGTGAGGGAGCCGTGGCCCCGGCACTCCCGGCCGCAAAGTTGGGCAGGCGAATGCGAACTATCCGGCTTGCTCCGATGCCACCGCACCCTCACGGTCGCACGACCGTGACGCTTGTGAATCCTTCGTCCTCCGATGGCTGGATCAGACGCGCGGCGAATCGGTCCATGACGTCTTCCGGCACCACTCGCGACCGCGCAACGTTGCGCGATTTGCAGAGCGCCAGCGGCGTATCGAAGAACACGGCCTCCGCATCGCAGCCGAGAGATTCGGCCGTTCTGACCCAGGCCCTGCGCTCCTTCGGGGTGAGTGACGTTGCGTCCAAAATCGTGACTTCCATGCCCGCTTTCACCCGCATCTCGAGTAAGTAACGCAGGGTCGGGAAGACTAGCCGGTTGGCCGCCTGGTTCTCAGCATCTCCGGTGAGGAGCGCCCGAACCGCGTCGGAGGAGAGGACGCCCGCGCACTGCCGCGCCGCCCACGTCGACTTGCCCGATCCGGGCAGGCCCACCAGCACGATCAGTTTCTTGCGCGCGCCCACTCCACGAAGATATCGCGGACGGCGTCATTACGGCGGGTCATTACGGCGGGCACTATCTACGCAGTGGGTTGTGTTAGGATTCCGCCATGCGCTGGATCATAACTTCCCTCCTGACTCTCGCCCTTGCGATGGCCGCTCCCAAAGGTGATTTGAAGATCCAATTCATTGACACCGAAGGCGGGCAGGCGACGCTGTTCGTGCTCCCATCGGGCGAGTCGTTGCTCGTCGATGCGGGCTGGCCCGGCAACAACGGACGCGATGCCAAGCGTATCGTCGAAGCCGCCAAATCCTATGGGTTGAGGAAGATCGACTACCTGCTCGTGACCCACTACCACATGGATCACGTGGGCGGAGTTCCTGAACTCGCCGCCGCATTCCCCATTGGAACGGTGATCGACCATGGCACGGATGTTGAGAAAGACGCGGGGGCGCAGAGACTCGATGCCGGCTACCAGAAGGTCGTTGCATCGGGCGTAAAGCGGCTGACCGTAAAACCCGGAGACGTCTTGCCCATCAAGGGCGCCCGCGTCGAGATCGTCTCCGCCGATGGCGCGACGATTTCGAAGGCCGTCGCCGGCGGCGGCCAGTCGAATCCGGTCTGCGGCAGCGAATCGCGACGCCCGGTTGATACAAGTGAAAACGCCCGATCGGTCGGATTTGTCCTGACCTTCGGCAAGTTCCGCACGGTAGATCTGGGCGACCTGACGTGGAATAAGGAGTTGGATCTCACGTGCCCCAATCACGCCATTGGTCCGATAGATTTATTCATCGTCTCGCACCATGGCTGGCAGGAGTCGAACTCGAAAGCGTTGGTCTACGGGCTGAAGCCCCGCGTCGCCGTGATGGACAATGGCGCACGGAAAGGCGGCTCGCCCGCAGTGTGGCGCACGGTGACTTCGTCGCCGGGGATTGAAGATCTGTGGCAGCTCCATTACTCCAACGAGGGCGGAGACAAAGCGAATGTGCCTGCCGAGCGTATCGCCAACACCGAAGAGCACTGCCAGGGCCGCGGCATCGAGGCCGATGTAGAGCCCAGCGGCGCATTCTCTGTGAAGAATCTGCGCACCGGGTTCACCAAGGAATACGCGGCTCGATAATTCTCTCAATTAGCTCATTTCACTCAACGGCACGAACGTAAGAAAGTGGCCAGCCTCTTGTTGGCGCAGGGGCGGCTCCGTTGAAAGCCACAGGCCCACGGGACGCTCACGGTCACCCCGGCTTGTTGGCGGTCACGTTTCCTGGGATCGCCGATCTCCAGATCGGCTCTGATCGCCAGCGTGGGCGGCAACTCCGATGCGTATTCGCGCCGGAAGCCTGTCTCCAGTTGCCAGCGGTAGACGTGCGAGCCGGGCGGAGCCGATCTGGAGATCGGCGCTCCCAGGGAGGCTCCATCGAAAGTCACCTCAAGCTGGAGGTGATTCTCATGAGATTTGGCGCGTACGCCGGTCCGTGGCCGCTCTCTTGTGTTCGTGGCCCCGTACTGGAGGACGCTGGGTTCCGCTTCGCGTCGTGAACGGCAGGGCAGACAGATTCTTGCGCGCCGCGGCTCTCAACGGACGATCCAGCGCGGGCGCATCAGCCTTTTGTGTCGCCGACCGGCTTTGACGTAGCCACTGAGATGTCCCGCGTGCCGTCCTTTGCGACGGCGCAATAGAAGTGATACAGCACGCCTTTGCGGTAGATCATCGACGGTTTGTGCGCGTACTTCCCATCGAGAGCGGCTGCCGCGCCGACATCCACTAAAACGCCCTCGCACTTTTGCGTTTTAAGCAGATCGGGCGAAAGCGCGACCAGGTCGCGGGCTACGCCCTTACCGTCCAGGCCAAAGTAGAACAGCGCCCACTGCCGGCCATAGCGCAAGACGCACGGGTCGCTGGCAAACCACTGGTCCGGGCTGCCGGCGGCTCCGTTGCGGAGGATCGGATTCGAGTCGTGGCGCGTCCATGTGCGCAGATCGCGGGAGATCGCCACACCGGTCTGTTCATGCCAGCGCTGCTCCGTGGTCTTCGCGTTGTAGAAGAGATGGAAAACGCCGTTCTCTTCTACCAGGCACGGCTTATAGAGCCCGCCACGCTCCCACGCCGCGCCATCCTCGGGGTGCAGACAGGGTGGATCGAGCTCCCACTTTCGCAAGTCACTCGACCAGCAAAGTCCAATGGCCGCCGAACCCTGCTCGTAGCCCGGCTTTGGATACGCGTGGTAGACGCCCAGGTAACGGCCGCGTATCTTCTTGAGCCGGCCTTCGGAAAATAGGCCGTTCTCGCGCACGATCCAGTTCATGGCGACGTTGTAGCGCGTGATCTCGCTGCGCGGATCGCGGCCCAGAATGAGTCCCTCGGGTTTCCAGTCGAGCAGATTGTCCGACGAGGCGAGACCCGTCTGATACCCGGCTCCGTCGAAGGCCACGAACGTCATGTAGTACCGCTCGCCGTCGAGGAAAACGAACGGGCAGTCCACTGCTTTTTCGTCGTAGGCTCCGGGCTTGCCCGAAGCCCGCACCGCCAGCCGGTTCAGCTTATAGGGCGTGCGCAGATCTGCAGGGATCGGCGCGCCACGGAGAGGCATCCCGGCGATAGAAACTCCAGCGGCGGTCTTCAGGAAGCCTCGGCGTGTGGGTGGCGGGAGGAGCATGGAATCAATCTAACCGACTCGAGAAATGGATGCGCGAGGATTCGCTATCTGCTGCACTGGTCGCGGTCCGGGCGGGCGGGTGCGGTAGAATCTACATTTTGGTCCCGGACCCCCGATGGTTCTTTCCAGCTCCGTTTATTTCGTTTTCCTGGTCGGGATATTCTTGCTTTACTGGCCGCTGTCCCGATGGCGCGCCGGCGGGCTGGCTGTCCTGCTCTTCGCAAACTATTATTTCTATGCGAAGTGGGATCTTTTCTATCTGGTCCTCATCCCCTCTGCTTCGTTCATCGACTACTCGATCGGGCTCGGATTGGGCGCGTCGAAAAGGCCGTGGGTCCGGCGGCTGCTTGTCTCGTGCAGCCTGCTGCTGAATCTCGGCATCCTCGCCACGTTCAAGTACATGCCGTTTTTTCTCTCGGCCTGGTCCGGAGCGACCGGACACAAAGCCCCGGAATGGCACTGGACGTTCCCCCTCGGCATTTCGTTTTACTGCTTCCAATCGCTCACCTACACCATCGATCTGTACCGGAATGACGGCAAGCCGGTGCGCAGCCTGCTGACGCACATGACCGCCGTGAGTTTCTTTCCGACGACCCTCTCGGGACCAATCACGCGCGTTTTGCCGCTGGCTCTGCAACTTGAGAAGACCGGCAAGAAGCTGGCGGCCGAGGAAAGCGGACGCGCGCTGTTCCGTATCGCGCTGGGCGTGTTCAAGAAGTTTCTGATCGCCGACTACCTGGCCGAGAACCTGGTCAATCGCGTCTTCGACACGCCGGGCCTGTACACCGGCATGGAGACGCTGATCGGCGTGTGGGCGTTCGCCTTCCAGCTCTACTACGATTTTTCGGGCTACACAGATCTCGCCATCGGTAGCGCCATGCTGCTCGGTATCAAGCTGCCTGAGAATTTCAACCGGCCCTACACGGCGCTCAACATCAGCGATTTCTGGCGGCGCTGGCACATCTCTCTCTCGAACTGGCTGCGCGACTACCTCTATTTTTCGTTGCCGGGCCTCAGGTCCAAGTGGAAGATTTTCACTTACATCAACCTGACCCTCACCATGGTGCTGGGCGGTCTGTGGCACGGAGCGGGTTGGACGTTCGTGGCCTGGGGCACGCTGCACGGTGTTGCTCTGGCGGTGCATCACGGTTTCCGGACCGCGCGGGGCAATCCGAGGCCCTCGAACAACGTCTGGATTCGGGCTTTTTCGCGGCTTTTGACGGCAAATTACGTCGTTTTTTGCTGGATTTTCTTCCGGGCCTCCTCGTTCCAGAATGCCCGCGACATCCTGGGCAGGATCGCCTCGCTGACGGTCTCATTCGCCAATATCTCTACGGGACTGTTTGCGGTGCTGGCGATCGCAGCGGCGGCGCACTTCTCCCCGAAGAAGTGGTACGACTTCTCGGTGCGTCAATTCGTCCGCGTGCCGTTTTATGCGCAGGCCGCCATGCTGGCTTTGCTGGTGCTGGCCATCGAGTACATCGCCGTCACCGGCGCGGCGCCGTTCCTTTATACGAAGTTCTGAACCATGCCCTGGCCCCGTCATCCGTTGCTCTTCCTCGCCGCCTTCATCGCGATCATCGCGACGCCGCGCTACATTCCGCAGCTCCATGACTGGCGGCTGTTCGATTGGTCCACGGTGGGCCGCGTGATGGACTTCCAGCCGCACAAGCGGAGCCTGATCCCGTTGGAGGAGGAGCAGGCGCGGCTGCGGCCCGACCTCGCCCCAACCCGGTCGGGAGCCCATCAATTCGTCGATCCGACAGGGTCGCTTGCGCCCTTTTACGCGGCGCTGCTCAGGGTCGAACGGCACGAGCCCGGCGCGGTCGTCAAAGTCCTCCACTTCGGCGACTCGCCCACCACGGCGGATCTCATTACGGCGGATGCGCGTTCCATGTTGCAGGCCAAGTTCGGCGATGCGGGCCATGGCGTATACCTGATCGCCAAGCCGTGGGCCTGGTACGACCATCGCGGTTTCTCGTCGTCGTCTTCCGGATGGACGATCGATCCCGCCACACTGCATGCGCAGAAGGACGGCTGGTACGGCCTGGGCGGCGTCAGCTTCACCGGAAATCCGGGCGCCTGGTCAAAGGTCACACTGAAAGAGCGAGGCCAGACGCGCCTCACTCTGCACTATGTTGGAATGCCAGGGGGCGGTAAGGTGGTAATTGAAACCGACGGATCTCCCCTTGCCACGCTCGATACTTCGATGCCGCGCAAGACCGCCGCGCACGAATCGTGGAGCATCCCCAGTACGACACATGAGATTGCCATTCGCGTGGAGGGCGCGCCGGTACGGCTGTTCTGCTTTGAGTTCGAAAAGGACGCAACGGGCGTCATCTACAGCAGCATCGGACTGAACGGGACCTGGGCGGGCGTGCTCGCTTCTTACACGAACGGGCCGCATTGGGCCGAGCAACTGCAGGAGGCGCATCCGGACCTGGTAGTGCTGAGCTACGGAACGAACGAGAGCGGCTATGGCAGTTACCTGGATTCGACTTACAGCCGGGATTACCGGGAGATTCTGCGGCGCCTCAAGACCGCGCTGCCGGACACGCCGGTCCTCGTGATGAGTCCCATGGACCGTGGCGCTCGCGAAAGCGGCGGCGCGATCGGAACAATTCAGACCCTGCCACGTCTGATCCACATGCAGTCCCAAATGGCGGCCGAAGACAATTTCGCCTTTTTCAACACGTTTGAGGCCATGGGCGGCGAAGGCACGATGGGCAGATGGTATCAGGCTGAACCCAGGTTGGTCAGCGCCGATTTTATCCACCCTCTGCCCAGTGGCGCGCGCATCGTGGGGACCTTGCTTTTCCAGGCGATGACCGACGGCTACAACGCGTGGAAAGTCGAACAAATGCGCAAGTCGCTGCTTGCGCACAGACAGAAGGCGCGATCCGGATCGGACGGCAAGGAGAGTGCGGGCAAGTGACGCGCCTTCTTTGTTTGCTCCTGGCCGTATCGATTCTGCTGCCGCTTGGCGCGGAGGAACCCGCGAAAAAGAAGAAAAAGGCGGCAGACAAGGCGGTGGCTTCCTCCAAACCGGCGAAGAAAAAGCGCGTTCCGAAACCTCCTCGCGCCACCCCGGAGCAGCGAGTGGAAGCGTCGCATTTCGTGCAGGAACATGCCGGGGACACGATGGATCTGGGTGTCCAGAACCCCGCCGCGTTGATCCCGTTTTTCGAACGGCTGCACCGCGCACAAGAGCCCGGTGCGAGCGAGGCGATACGAGTCCTACAGTTCGGCGATTCGCACACGGCCTCGGACGACTGGCCGGCGGCGATCCGCGGCCCTCTGCAAGCGAAGTTCGGCGAAGGCGGCCCCGGCTTTGTGCAGACCGGTCACCCCTTTGAGGGCTTCCGGCGCTACGATGCCAAAGGCTCGCAGTCGCACGGCTGGCATTCCGCAGGGCTGCTGAGCCGGGAAGGGGATGGGTTGTACGGGATCTCCGGAGTCCGTCTTTCCACCGCTCAAGCCGGAGAGACGCTGACGCTGGACGCGGACGGCTCGTCGGTGGAGCTCTTCTATTGGAAACAGGCCGGCGGCGGCGCCGTTTCCATCGAAGACAACGGAGCGCCGCTGGGAACGATCGAAACCGAGGGCGAGGCCGGCCCCGGATTCTGGCGGAAACCGGTCGCCGCGGGCCCGCACCACTTCGTGCTGCGCACGGAATCCGACGCGCCCGTCACCGTCTTCGGCTGGACCGTCGAGAAAGATCACGGCATCACCTGGGAGACGCTCGGGCTGAACGGCGCGCAGGCCGATCTCCTGCTGCTCTGGAACGATGCTCTATTGGAAGCGCAGATTGCACGCCGCGATCCCGCGCTGATCGTGCTCGCCTATGGAACGAACGAGGCCCGGCGTTCCGACTGGACGATGGAGACCTATCGCGACATGCTGCGGCAAGTGCTGAAGCGCCTGCGCACAGCCGCTCCGCTGGCCAGCGTGTTGGTTATCGGCGCCCCCGACCAGTCCATGCGGTCGGGAATACGATGGGCCACCGTGGATGGCGTCGACCGGATCCTCACCGCGCAACGCGAGGCGGCGATTGCCGAAGGTTGTGCATTCTGGAATCTTCGAATGGCTATGGGCGGCAAGGGATCCATGAAACAATGGGTAACGGCGGGTCTGGCGCAAGGCGATTTTGTCCACCTCACGGGGGCGGGTTACCGCCTCTGGGGCGAATCGCTTTCGCAGTTGCTGATACAGAATTACGGCGTGTACCAGACCGTGCGCCGGCAAGTCTTCGGGAATACTGAAAATGGACCGTCGCTCAAAACTCATTGAAATTCTAAGCCGGGTTGCGCAGAAAGACGTGAACCCCTCCGACGACGAGTCGTTATTCGACTCGGGAACGCTAGACTCCTTCGCCCTGCCGGACCTCGTCACGGCGCTCGAACAGGAGTTCGGCATCTCCATTCCCGACTCGGACATGAATCCTCGCAAGTTCGAAACCGTCGCTCGCATCGGCGAGTATCTGGACGCACGGCAATAGCACATGTCGTTCATCAAAGAGTTCGGTTGCTGGCTACCTGAACGGGTGGTGACCAGCGAAGAGGCGGGAGCGTGGGTGGGCTCTGACGCCGCGTGGGTCCGCACCGTGAGCGGCATCGAGGAGCGCCGATTTGCGAAGGACGACGAATCCGTTTCGGACATGGCTGCGTGGGCGGGCCTGGATTGCCTGCATCGTGCAGGCATGCCGCCCAGCGCTCTGGGCATGGTCATCGTAGCGAGCAGCTCATTCGATCGTTGTTTCCCCGGTCCTGCGGCGGAAGCGGCGTTGAAACTGGGTATCCCCGGCCGTCCCGCGCTCGATATCACCATGGCGAGCGCCGGATCGCTGTTCGCGCTTTCCCTGGCCCGGCGGTTGACGAATCCGCTGGGCCCGATTCTGGTGATCGGCGCCGAGAAGATGTCGTCGGTGGTGACCCGCGAGCCGAGAGAGAAGGGCGTGGCCATCCTGTTTGGGGACGGCGCGGGCGCGGCGCTGGTGACGCCCGACGCAGGCAGCCTGGAACTCCTGGACTCTGAGCTGGCCTCCGACGGCACCTATGCCGCGGATCTCTTTCTGGACCCCTACAAGCCGCTCTTCATGAACGGCCGAAGCGTCATCATGCAGGCCTCGCGGAAGGTCCCGGCGGTGATTCGTACGGTGCTGCAAAGACACGACATCGCGCCGGCCGAGGTGGCTTCGTTCCTGATGCATCAGGCAAACCAGAACCTGATTGTTAAGATCGCGGCAGCGCTGAAGGTCCCGGTGGAGCGTTTCTACTCGAACATCGCGCGTTATGGCAATACGTCGTCGGCGTCCATGCTGATCGCCGCGGCCGAATGGAGCCGCGAGACGCCGCAGTTGAGCAAGGGAACGCCTGTGGTCTTTTCCGCCTTTGGAGCGGGCTTCCATTGGGGCGCCGTGCTGGCTCGCGCTGTTTAAATGGCGAAAGTGGGGCGGCTCTCCAGAGCCGCGTGGGGCCTCCAGGCCCCGCACGACTAGAATGTTCGGGCGGACGCTGGAGCGTCCGCGCGGCCGTGGACGGCCGCCCCACCACAAGCCGCGTGTTCCGGCCGCATAATGTTTCATACATTAATTCCCCCGCCGGCTCTGAACCCGGTCCCGGTATCTGGCGTAATTCCATAGAGGCTCTTGAGAACAAACATGAAAAGCTTACTCCTGCTCGCCGTTGGCTGCACGTTGCTCGCCTCTCCGCAGCCACCTGCGCTTCGTCTTCCCACCGATGTGGTCCCAAGCCGCTACCACCTGGAACTGAGCTTGGATCCGGCCAGGACCGACTTTGCCGGCGTCGTCACGATCGAGCTGAAGGTCCGCAAGCCGGCGGCCATCGTCTGGCTGAACCAGAGCGGCCTGACAATCAGCGCCGCCAGCGCCGAACAGGCGGGCGTGAAGCAGGAAGTGAAGATCGTCCCCGGCGGCGACGATTTCGTCGGGTTTGAGTTCTCGCAACCTCTGTCCGCCGGCGAGGCGCGTCTGCGCGTTCAATTCACGGGCAACGTGAATCTGAAGGCCGGCGCGGGCATCTTCCTCAGCAAGCGGAACGACGACCGCTACCTCTACACCCAGTTCGAGCCCATTGATGCCCGGTCCGCGTTTCCATGCTTCGACGAGCCGGGCTACAAGGTTCCCTGGCAGGTGACGCTGCACGTGCCCGCCGGCCAGACTGCAGTCTCCAATACGCCGGTGCAAAGCGAGCGGGTGGACGGCACGGTCAAGCACGTCGTTTTCCGCCCGACCACGCCGCTGCCCAGCTATCTGGTCGCCTTCGGCGTTGGCCCGTTTGAATTCGTGGATGCCGGGAAAGCCGGCCGCAACAAGGTGCCGGTCCGTATTGTGGTCCCGCGCGGAGATGGTCCGCGGGCGAAGTACGCCGCCGAGGTGACGGCTGAGATCATCACGAGACTGGAAGCATACTTCGACATCCCCTACCCGTTCGAGAAGGCTGATCAGTTGGCCGTGCCGCTTTCTTTCGGCGGCGCCATGGAGAACCCGGGCCTGGTGACTTACGACGCCGGCCTGATCCTGGCTCCTCCTCAAGGCGAGGATACGCTGCAGCGGCAGCGCACCTACGCCGTGGTGGCCGCGCACGAGTTGTCGCACCAGTGGTTCGGCGACCTTGTCACCATGGCCTGGTGGAACGACACCTGGCTCAACGAATCGTTTGCCACGTTCATGGAGCAGCGCCTGGTCGCCAAATGGAAGCCCGAATGGCAGACCAAGGTGGACGATCAGGGTTCGCGCAACTATGCCATGTGGCTCGACCGGCTGGCAACCGCCCGGCGCATCGATCAACCGATTGAAGCCAAGAGCGATATCGCCAACGCCTTTGACGGCATCACCTACCAGAAGGGCGGAGCGGTGCTGAGCATGTTCGAGCACTCCATGGGCGAGGAGAAGTTCCGCCAGGCGGCGCGTTTCTACCTGAACAAGCACGCTCAGGGCAATGGCACGGCACAGGATTTTCTGGACGCTTTGGGCGAGATGGGCGGGGCGAAAGTCCCAGCCAGTTTCCGGACATTTCTACAGCAGCCCGGCTCGCCCGAGATTCACATGACGCTCAAATGCGACGGCGCGGGCCCTCGCATCGAGATGGAGCAGGAACGCTTCCTCCCGCTGGGCAGCGTGGACGCTGAGGCGCATTCCTGGAAGGTCCCGGTGTGCGTCGCCTACGACAACGGCGGGAAACGCGCGACCGAGTGCACCACGCTCGAAGCTAAGGTCGGAACGCTGGCGCTCAAGAGCAAGGGCTGTCCGGCATGGTTCCTGGGCAACGCCGACGAGGCGGGCTACTATTACACGCGATACGAGGGACCGGTGTTAATGAAACTGGCGGAGAACCGCGGAACACTGACTCTGGCCGAACAGGCCGGTCTGTTCGGAGAGCTCGATAACGTGATGCGCGCCGGCCGGTTGCCGGTCTCGATCGGGCTGAAACTCGCCGTCCAATTGAAGGATGAGCCGAAACGCCAGATTGCCGAATCCGCAATTCAGTTCGCGGGGGTGCGCCTGGCATTCCTGCCGGTCAACCTGCGACCGAAGTACGCGCAGTATGTCCGTGAGAACTTCGGGCCTCGCGCCCGCCGCCTGGGGTGGGTGCCCAGGGAGGGCGAGAGTGAAGACGATCATCTGCTCCGTCCGGGTCTGGTGGGTTTCGTCGCGCGGGACGGCCAGGATCCGGAGCTGATCGCCAGTGCCCTGGAGCTCACAAACAAATGGCTGGACACGCGTCAGGCGCTGCCCGCCGACACATTCAATGGCATCTTTGACATTGCCGGCCGCAACGGTGATCTCGCGCTGTACGAGAAGATCCTGAAGGTTGCCAAGTCCGAGAAGGACGAGTTTTTCCTGCAGACCCTCGTCAGCGCTCTGGGCTCGTTCCGCGATACGAAACTCGTGGCGCGCAACCAGAAGCTCCTGCTGGATGGCACGTTCGACGTTCGCATGAGCTTCAACCTCCTGTTCGGACCGGCGTCCTTTCCGGAACTGGCCCGTCTCCCGCTGGAGTTTGTGGAAGCGAACTACGACGCACTCCTCGCGAAGCTGCCTACCGCGGCGGGAAGCGACTATGCCGCCTACCTGCCGGAGACGGCGAACTTCGCGTGCAGCGCCGAAGAAGCCAAGCAAGTGCAGGAGTTTTTCGGGCCGAAGATGGCCAAGGTGAACGGAGGCCCCCGGAATCTCGCGCAAGTCCTTGAGAGCATCCGGCTTTGCGAGGCTCGCAAGAAGATCCAGCAGCCTGACCTGATTCAGTATTTCGAGAGCCGCTAAGGCGAGGCGCCAGACCCTCGCCAGCCGTGCTCCTGGTCATCCTGTAAGGTCCGGCGATCCTGAAGCGGGGCGGCGCACCGCACCACGAGGCCCAAGCTGGCGTATCGAACACCCGCCGGACGGTAGTGACGATGGAAGCAAGGTTACCTCCCGGTACCCACGACAAAGATGACTCTCTTGTCGTACCTCATTGACAGGACGTGCCATCTCCTCCCCGGTCCCTGTGACTTCGCTCCCAGTACTCGCATCAAAAGCAAAGGGAACAACGTCAAGCCCTTTTGACGTAGTAGACTACGGGGAAGTCGGAATGGCCTATTGCACACAGTGCGGAAACCCCGTGGGTGACCGCGATCTCTTCTGCGCCGAATGCGGCGCCCCTCAGGGCGTCCGCGCCGCCGGATCGCGCCCTTCCGCTCCACCCCCGGGAACCGGTTCCTCGTTTGCTCCTCCCCCGCCGCGCCCAACGCCCGCGTCGCATCCCGCCCCGCAGTTCATGGCCGGATGGCCCGACAACAAAGTGGCCGGGCTTTGCTACATCCCCTTCGTGGGGTGGGTCTTCGCCATCGTTGTCCTGGCGGCCGAGCGCTTCCGCAATGCCACCGAGGTCCGATTCCACGCCTTCCAGGGCTTGTATCTCTTCGTCGTTTATCTCATCTTGAATTGGGTCTTCGATCCGCTGGCCTCGCACAACCACGCGCTAAGGCAGCTCACCGACCTCATTCAGCTTGTGGTCATCGGCGGGGGGATCTTCATGCTCGTCAAGACCAATCAGGGGAGCCTGATCAGGCTGCCGTTTCTGGGTGAGCTCGCCGACAAGTCTGTCTCCGAGCAGAAATAGCGCCTGGCGTAGGAACATCTATTCCACGAGGGCGTAGTGGTATAATTATTCATCAAGCTGAATAATTAACCGATCTTCCAGGAGAGCCTCGTCACCATGCCATCACGTCTCCAATCCTCCACCCTCAAGCCGATCAAGGCCGGCATCGTCGGCTTTCGCGGCTACAGCGGATTGGAACTCCAGGCTCTTCTTGGTGCGCACACTCTGGTGGAGCCTTGGCTGCTCGAGCACCGGCAGGACGCCGTACCGGAGGTCCATCCGCTTGGACGGCCCGGCCCGCCCCGGATTCCGGCCAGCGCCGAGGCGGCCTCCGAAGCCGGGCTCGCCATAGTCTTCCTGGCGACTCCGCCCGAAGTCTCGCTGGATCTCGTTCCTTCTTTGCTCGCCCGGGGCATCCGCGTGGTTGACCTGAGTGGCGCCTTCCGGCTGCGCACGGTCGAGAACTACAAGACCTGGTACAAGGAACAACACACGGAGCCGGCGCTGCTGGCCGAGGCGGTCTATGGGCTTCCGGAGTTCTACCGCGAACTCGTCCCCGGCGCCAGGTTGCTCTCCAACCCTGGCTGCTACCCGACCGCTGCGAATCTGGCGATCCGGCCGCTGGTCAAGGCTGGCGTAGTTGACCTCGCGCGAGGAATCGTGTGCGACGCCAAGTCGGGCGTCAGCGGGGCGGGCAGGAAGCCGAGCCTGAAGACAAGCTTCTGCGAGGTCGCCGGGAATTTTACGGCTTACTCGATCCTGAACCATCGTCACGTGCCCGAGGTCCTGATGCATTCCGCGCTAGACGAAGCGGATTTCAGCTTCACGGCGCATTTGCTGCCGGTCGACCGGGGCATTCTTGAAACCATCTACTTCCGCGCGAAGGGCATCTCCTCGGTGGAGGAACTGGCCGCCGTTTACATCAAGGCGTACGCGCACGAGCCGTTCGTACGGCTTTATGCCCCCGGCGTCATGCCGGACATAAATGGCGTAAGCCGGACTAATTATTGCGATATTGGCGTCCACTTTGACGCGAAAACGGGACGTGCGGTGGTGGTTTCCGTGATCGACAACCTGGGCAAAGGCGCAGCAGGCCAGGCCGTGCAGAACATGAACCTGATGCTCGGCTTCCCTGAAACGGAGGGCCTGCTTTGAAAGTCCTGGTGAAGCTGGGCGGGACATTGCTGGATAACCCCGCCTCGCGGATTTCACTCGGGCGCCAGATCGCGGCCGCATGCGAGGCAGTGTCTGTCGTCGTCGTTCATGGCGGCGGCAAGCAGATGACCCGGTTTCTGGCGGAGCGCGGCGTGGAAAGCCGCTTTGTGGGCGGGCTGCGGGTGACCACGCCCGAAGTGGTGGATGCGGTCCTGAAAGTCTTCGCGGGCAGCGTAAACAAGCAGCTCGTAGGGGCTCTCCGCGCGGCGGGCGCACCGGCGGCGGGCCTCAGCGGCATCGATGGCGGGCTGGCCGTGGCCGAGCAGATGAACCCGGACCTGGGAGCGGTGGGCCGGATTGTGAGAGCGGACGCCCGGATTCTGGATACGCTCCTCGGTGGGGGCTTTCTGCCCGTGGTGGCCTGTGTGGCCGGAGGGGATTCCGGATCCGAGGCCGTCTTCAACGTAAACGCGGACCAGATGGCTGTCGCTTGCGCCTCGGCCTGGAAGGCTGACCGGTTGCTCTTCCTGACGGATGTGCCGGGCGTAAAGGGGCCTGACGGTTCGGTGCTAGCCCGGCTCACTCCCGCCGACGCCCGCGAGTTGATCCGCAGCGGGGTGGCTACGGGCGGCATGCAGGCTAAGCTGGAGTCTGCCTGCGCGGCGCTTGCCGCCGGCGTTCGCGAAGTCAGAATCGCGCCTGGCGCGGAGCCCGGCATTCTCGAACGGCTCGTGCGGGGTGAAGAGGCCGGGACGGCACTGGTGACGGAGGCCGCTGCGTGATGACCTTGAGGAAAGCGAGGATGAGCGATATTCCCGCTCTGACGGCGCTCATCAACGGCTTCGCCCGGGCGGGCTCCATGCTGCCCCGGACCGAGTTTGAGCTTTCCGAGGGGATTCGCGATTTCACGGTTGTCCTGTCGGACGAGCAGATCATCGGTTGCGCTGGCCTTCACTTCTACGGTCCGACGATGGCCGAGGTCCGCTCGCTCGCGGTTGACCCGACACGGCAGAAGACGGGTGCGGGCCAGGCCCTCATGGAGGCCTTGGAGCGGGAGGCCCGGGAGTTCGATCTCGACGCCGTTTTTGCCTTCACGTACGTGCCAGGATTTTTCTCGAAGATGGGTTACCACGAGGTGGAGCGCGGAGATCTTCCACTCAAGGCGTGGAAGGACTGCCTTCGATGCCCGAAGTTTCAGGCGTGCGACGAGATCGCGGTGCTCAAACTCCTCAAACCGGGCGTGAATCTGCTCCATCAGGCTCCGGTCGAGCAGAATCTGGTGCTGATCTCCGCCTTGCGACAGAATTAGCGGTTGTGCCAGAACCTTTCTAACAAGGACTCTTGGCAGGCTCTGGCGCGGCTTATTAAAGTTTGTTAAAAACCGTGGAACATTACGGTTTCATTAAACTTAAACGAGATCCGCCGTTCTCGCATTCCTCCCCAATTTATGGTTGTTTCCGCGGCCCTATATGTAAGGGTGGTGAGAATTCCTGTCCGACACCACACTTTACTAGCAGGAAGGTTGGTTAGAAGCCGTCATGCGAGCGCTGACAGTCGAAATCGAAAATGCGAAAGGGCGCATTCTGTGCAGCACGATTTTTCGTCCATGCGGTAAGAAGTTGCTGGCAAAGGGCCATCAGCTCACGGACGAGGACGTTCTGTTGCTGCAGACCGAAGGAATGAATCAGGTTTGGGTGACGGAGTTAGAGGATGGTGAAGTTTCGGAGGACGATGCGGTCCTGCAGATTGCCAATGCACTTGGATGCGGGTCGGTCGAACTGCGCGCCGCGCCGGGCGGACGTGCGAACTTGTTTGCCACCGAACCGTCGTGTGTTCTGATCGACGATGAACTGCTGCGTCAATTGAATTGCACCGCCAGCGTCGTCATCGCCACACTCATCAACTACAGTTATGTCGCGGCGGGTACGCGGATCGCCACGGTGAAAAGCGCTCCATTTGCCGTTGCATCGCAGCAGATTGAGACGCTGCTGTCGATGCTCCAGGAACGCGGACCGCTTTTGCAGGCCCGGCCCGTGCGCTCGCCGTCGCTCGGGATCCTTTATACAGATCCGACCAACGGCGACAAGGCGCGACAGCAGTTGGAGAGCGTCGTGGCCCAGAAGGTGCAGCGATATGACGGGTTGCGACGATTTGCGGCCACTTGCATTGAAGAGGAAGCCGCGGCCGCGCGCGCTTTGGAGCACATGCTCCGTTACCGGCCCACAGCCATCCTCGTGGCTTCGACTACTGCGCCCGCCGGCCCCGAAGATGCCGTAGGCCGCGCCATGGTGAGGATCGGCTGCCACATTGAGCGCTTCATGGCGCCTGTGGAGCCTGGCAATCTGCTCCTGCTCGGCTATAAGGACGACACGCCAATCGTCTCCGCGCCGGCCTGCTTCCGGTCTCCCAAGGTCAACATCATAGATCAGGTGTTGCCGCCGATTCTTTCCCGCTACAGAGTGTCCGGCTGGGAAATCGCCTGCCTGGGACATGGAGGATTGCTGGCCTGAGGTGCGCCACGCTGCGGCCATTCAGCGAGGATCGCCAGTTGGCAGTGCTCCGTTGACACGACCGCAATGTGCACGTTGTCTTCCTGTCCAAAGCCGCCGGATGTTGCGAAGTGCGCGAGCGCGGGGTAGCCTCGAAGCGTAGAAGGTCAACCAGGGGGCTCGCCGGTGCGGCGAGCATGCCTCACTCCAAAGAGATCTTCGCGGAGGCTCGTCATCAACTTCGCCCAAAGTGTCTGGCACGACGTCGAACTCATCCGGCTACGTGCGCCGCTGGTTCACAACATCACCAATTTTGTGGTCATGAATACGACCGCGAACGCCTTGCTGGCGCTCGGGGCTTCGCCCGTAATGGCGCACGCCCTGGAAGAGGTGGAGGAGATGGCCGGGATCGCCGGCGCGCTCGTGCTGAACATCGGCACGCTCAGCCCGGCGTGGGTGGATGCGATGGTTCTGGCCGGACGGCAAGCCAACCGCAAGCAGGTTCCCGTGGTGATCGATCCGGTGGGCGCGTGCGCGACCAACTTCCGGAATGAAACCATGAAGCGCCTGCTCGCCGAGGTGCGGCCCGCAGTGCTCCGCGGCAACGCCTCGGAGATCCGGGCATTGTACTACGCCGAACAGGGGACCAAGGGGGTGGATAGTACGCACACCTCGGAGCAGGCCCTAGATGCGGCGCGGGCCATCGCCGGAGTGTTCCAATGCGTCGTTTGCATCAGTGGCGAGACCGACGTGATCGTCGCCCCGGAGGGCGTGATTCGCGTGGCGAATGGCAATGCGATGATGCCCCGGGTGACGGGACTGGGGTGCACGGCCACGGCCTTGATTGGCGCCTTCGCGGCGGTGAACCCATCCGCATTTCACTCGACCGCGCACGCCATGGCCGTGATGGGTATCGCCGGCGAGATGGCCGCGCAGCATTCGCCCGGACCGGGCAGCCTGCAATTGCATTTTCTTGACGCGCTCTACCAGCTCCAGGCTGGTGATATCGAGAGCCGGCTACGGCTGTCCGAGGAATAGCGCGCACTGTTGCCATGCGACGAGCGGTCGATTGGAGCCTCTACCTGGTGACGGATCGCCCGCTCTGCCTCGGACGGAGCGTGGAGCAGATTGTGCTGGAGGCCGTGGCGGGCGGCGTCACGGCGGTGCAACTGCGCGAGAAGGAATGCTCGACGCGGGAGTTCGTCGCACTGGCCCGCGGCCTGAAGAAGTTGCTCGCTCCGCGCGGAGTGCCGCTGCTCATCAACGACCGCGTGGACGTTGCGCTCGCCGCCGGGGCTGATGGCGTACACATCGGACAATCCGACATGGCTTACCCCGACGCGCGCGCGCTGCTGGGCGCCCAGGCTTTGATCGGCCTGTCCGTGGAGACGCCAGAGCAAGCCGCCCAAGCGGAATCGCTGGATTGCGACTACCTTGGCGTCGGTCCGATTTTTCCGACCGCCACGAAGTCCGATGCGGCGGCCGCCTGGGGGCTCGGCCGGCTGGCGGAGTTACGCAAGACTTCGCGCCACCGGCTGGTCGCCATCGGCGGCATCAACACCTCGAATGCAGCCCTGGTCGCATCCGCGGGCGCAGACGGCATTGCTGTGGTGTCCGCCATCTGTTCCGCTCCGGACGCTCGTGCCACTGCGGCCCATCTACTGGGAATCATTGAAGATGCACATGTCCGAAACTCCCGTTGACCGCCATTTGCCCCCCCTATGGAGCTATAATCAAGCCAACTTCGCGTCAGATCAGAGGGGTGCAATGTCAGCAACGCTTTCGACTGAAGTCGCTCACGGCGGCGGAAGTGCCTTGGAGCGGGTGAACGACTTCAGCATTCAAGTGGCTACCGTGAATGGTTCCGGCAGCCAAACCGCCAACACCGTTCTCATGCGCTCCATCTTCCAGATGGGCGTGCCCGTGTCGGGCAAGAACCTTTTTCCTTCGAATATCGCCGGGCTGCCCACGTGGTTCACGATTCGCGCGAGCCGCCGCGGCTACATCGGGCGCAAGAAAGAGATCGACTTTCTGGTGGCGATGAATGCCGAGACGGCGAACGAGGATGTCGACGAACTCGCACCCGGCTCGGCCGTGGTCTACGATGAGCCCCTCCGGCTGAACGAACGCAGAAGCGACCTGCACTTCTACCCGGTGCCGTTCGACAAACTCGTCGCGCCGGTCTGCCCGGAGGCAAAGTTGCGCAAGCTGGTGCGCAACATGATCTACGACGGCGTTGTGGCGCACCTGCTTGGCCTCGACCTGGAAGAGGTGCACAAGGCGCTTACGCGGCAGTTCGGCGCGCGTAAACAGAAGGCGGCCGAACTGAATTGGAATGCCGTTCTCGCCGGCGAAGAGTACGCGCGAAACCACCTGGTCAAGCGCGACCCGTTCAGTGTGCATAGAATGAACGAGAACGCCGGCAAGATCGTCATCGACGGTAATTCTGCCGCGGCCATGGGCTGCATGTTCGCCGGCGTGACGGTGGTGACCTGGTACCCCATCACACCCTCCTCTTCCCTGGTGGAGACGTTGATCAACTACATGAGGCGTTACCGGATCGACCAGGACTCCGGCAAGGCGACCTATGCCATTGTGCAGGCCGAGGACGAACTGGCGGCCATCGGCATGGTGATCGGCGCGTCGTGGGCGGGTGCGAGGGCGATGACGGCCACGTCGGGACCGGGCGTCTCGCTGATGTCGGAATTCGTCGGGCTTGCCTACTACGCTGAGATTCCGGCCGTGATCTGGGACATTCAGCGCGTCGGACCTTCCACCGGACTGCCGACGCGTACCCAGCAGTGCGACATCCTCAAGAACGCCGTGCTGTCGCATGGCGACACGCGCCATCCCGTGCTGTTCCCTTCGTCGCCCGAGGAGTGCTTCTCCATGGCGACGACGGCGTTCGATCTGGCGGAGGAGTTCCAGACGCCCGTCTTCGTCAACTCCGATCTCGATCTCGGAATGAACAACTGGACTGCTAACGCTTTCGAGTATCCTGAGGCGCCGCAGAAGCGCGGCAAGGTATTGACGAAGGAAGACCTCGACCGGCTGGGCGGCTTTATGCGCTACGCCGACCTCGAAGGCGATGGCGTCGGCTGGCGCACTTTGCCCGGTACGAACCATCCGGCGGCGGCCTACTTCACGCGCGGCAGCGGCCATAACGAGAAGGCAGGCTACACCGAGAAGCCCGACGATTACGTCGCCAACATGGATCGCCTCTCGCGCAAATTCAATTCGATCCGCGCGGCTTTGCCTCATCCGATCGCCGACGTGCGGGAGGGTGCGAAGATCGGCCTCGTTTATTGCGGGACCTCGCGTTACGGTTGCGAAGAGAGCCGCGACCAGTTGCGTGAAGAGTCGGGCGTTGAGACCAGCTCGCTGCGGCTGCTGGCGTATCCGTTCGGCGATGAACTTGAGTCGTTCATCGAGCAACACGAGCGGGTTTACGTGGTGGACCAGAACCGCGACGCTCAGTTACTGGGCCTGATGCGGCTCGATCTGGACCCCAGGTTGACCGCGAAATTGCGCAGCATTCGCCACTACAATGGCTTGCCGCTCGATGCGCGCACGGTGACCGAGGAAGTCGTCCGGCAGGAGGGAATATGAGCACCATACCCGCGACACCTCCGAAGAAGACCAATCACATCGGCCTGGAAGTGCTGAATTATCGGGGCGCGAAGACGACGCTCTGCGCCGGCTGCGGCCACAACGCCGTTTCGGAACGGCTGGTGGAGTGCTTCTTCGAGATGGGCGTTGAGCCCTGGCGCGTGGCCAAGTTCTCGGGCATTGGCTGCTCGTCGAAATCGCCCGCTTACTTCCTGAGCATGGCGCACGGCTTCAACAGCGTGCATGGTCGCGCGCCCTCCGTTTCGACGGGCGCGATGCTCGCCAACAAAACGCTGCTGGGCATTGTGGTCACCGGCGACGGTGATACGGCGTCGATCGGCATCGGCCAGTATATTCACATGCTGCGGCGCAACGTGCCGCTCATTTACATCATTGAGAACAACGGCGTCTATGGTTTGACCAAGGGCCAGTTTTCGGCGACGTCGGACTCCGGCGCGAAGTCGAAGAGCGGCGTGGTCAACGAACTGCAGCCGGTGGATTGCTGCGTCGAAGCGATTCAAATTGGCGCCACTTTCGTCGCGCGTTCGTTCTCGGGCGATAAGCGCCAGTTGCAGGGACTCCTCAAGGCCGCCATCGCGCATCGCGGGCTTTCCGTGATCGACGTGATTTCGCCCTGCGTGACCTTCAACGACCATGAGGGTTCGACGAAGAGTTACAGCTACATGAAGGACCACGACGAGCCGCTGCACACGGTCGACTTCGTGCCGTACTTCACCGACATCGAAGTGGAGATCGAAGAGGGCCAGGTGCAGGACATCGAGATGCACGATGGCTCGCGCCTGCGGCTCCACAAGCTGGAACACGCTTACGATCCGACCGACCGGCTCAAGGCGCTCACCACTATTCAGGCCTCCAAGGATGCGAAGGAAGTGCTCACGGGCGTGCTGTATCTGGACGCCACAAGCGAAAACTTCCTCGAATTACTGAATACTGTGGATGCGCCGCTGGCGACGCTGCCGCAATCGGCCACCCGTCCGCCGCGCGAAGTGTTGAGCGCCCTGATGGAGGAACTGCGCTAGCCCTTAGTGGGGCGGACACCCGCGTCCGCGCCGGACCCCTGGCCCGGCTCATCGGACCTTGTTCTACGTTGAAACAAGGACGACGTGGACGTCGGCCTGCGGACCTGAGGGTCCGCCCTACCATGCGCGTTTGTCTTAAGTTAAGTTAAGACACGAGTGCGTTATGCAGCGCAGACAATTTCTTTGGCCGGGCCTGATGCCAGCCTTCGTGGCGGCCGCACGAGGCTTGAGCGGCACAGCCAGAGGCGCGGGCCGCGTCTTCTTCCAACGCGGACTCAGCTTCACGGCCGAGGGACCTGACGGCTACGGCAACCTCGAAGCCGCGGCGCGCTACTTCGACGAATTCCGCGCCAAGGGCGTGAACTCGATTGCGCTGGTGCCTTACGGCTTCTCTCCTCGCGGCTCGACACGCATCCGCTTCAATATGGGGATGGAGCGGAGCGAGGATGTCGCAAAGCTCGTTGCGCTGGCTCATCAAAAGGGGCTGAAGGTGATGTGGAAACCGCAGCTCTGGGTCCCGCGCGGCTTTCCGGGCGACCTCCAGTTTGAGCTTCCCGCCGAACGCGCCGAGTGGTTTGCCGACTACAGCCGCTTCCTCCATCACCACGCCGGGTACGCGCAGCGTTCAGGCGCGGACGTCCTGTGCATCGGCCTCGAGTTCGTGCACCTCAGCCGGTACACGGCGGAGTGGCGCAAGCTGATCGCCGGGACGCGGGCGACGTTCCAGGGGCTCCTCACGTATGGCGCATCGCAGGGAGAGGAGTTCGAGGGCGTGGCGTTCTGGGACGCCCTGGACTTCATCGGTTTGAGCGAATACTACCCCTTGCCCGACAGCCTGGACACTGCGCAAGTGGTTCAGCGCATAGAGGCGGTCCAGAAGCGCTGGAGCAAGCCAGTCGTCTTCGTGGAGGCGGGCTTCTCCGCCGTGAAGAACGCTCAGCGTGCTCCATGGGACGATACTGCGACCGAGGCGTCTCCGGAGACACAGGCCCGCTGCTACGAAGCGCTTTTCAGAGCTTTCTATCGTAAGCCATGGTTCGCCGGCGTGTATTGGTGGAAGGTGGGAACGAATGGACGCGCCGGCGCCCATTCGCCGTGGAGCTTGCCGGCCATGGACGTCATTGAGCGGTGGTACAAGAGCGGGCGTTGATTCGACGGCCGGGCGCAGTATTGAAGCTAAGATTGGTGCATTTTAATCTGCGGAATTCCGACGCCTGAACCCTATCTTTCGCATCCCATAATACACACCAGGAAGAGATTCACCGGACGGCATACGGAGTGTGGCATCGGAGGTCCGAGCGTGCCGGTGAGTGGAGGAACGGGAACGGCCGGAAGTACGGCTATTTCCGATTTGCCCAAGCGGGGTAATCACGTTCGCGTCGTTACGCGGACGTGCCAGGAGGCGAGTGCGGGCCGCCAGAGGTGGAGGCCGTCACTGGGAGCATCGAACATCCCGGGGCGCTGGCGGGCGTACTCAACGGCTAACACATTCCGGCCCGGCACTGGTTTTAACCAGGCTGGGCCGATTCGTTTTCAGGATGCTTCAGCTTGGTGATGCGGCCGGACTTTGAATTCGACGCGCGGCGGCCTTAGAAAGATCGGCCCAGGTGCGAAGCCTCAGCCGTACGCGACAGGATTATGCTCGAGCCACTGCTCGTCGCGCGTGGCTTTGACGTTTCTCGTAGCGCCCGTGGCAGCGGCGGCGATCAAACGTCGCGACCCCCAAACCATCAGCCCGCCGAGAGCCAGCGCGCCACCGACCAAAGCGCCCGCGAGCGCGCTCTGCACGGGCTTCTCATCTTCGACGAAGTAGCCCCCGATCGAGCCGACGCAGGCGCCGATCGCGGCCGCCCGCCAGGCGTTGTGCGCGGCGAGAGTCAGGTCGGCTTGAACTTCCTCCGCGTGCAGGACTTCTCTTACGGCGCGGTTCGCGCCCTCATATCCGGAACCCAGCAATTCCTTGCTGTCCGAGACATTTGACTTCAGCCACTTATCGACTTTCATAGCAGGCCTGTCCTCATTATCGCCGGATTCCTGGGTGTGCGGTCACTTACTTGGCCGCCTCCCGCCCGCAAGTTACATCGCAGCACGATCTCGCGGATTATTGATAAGCTTGTCGCATCGGCCGGTCCGATGCTGGACGATGATGCGCCGGCGGCCATGAATCGCCGGTTACGGCGAAGCGAATTCCACGCCGGCTACTGCTGCCTCGTGCCGCTTCCCGTTACCATCAAAGGACAGTCCGTCTCACGTCATGGGTTTGACCAAGTTTGTTTTGCTCGTCTGTTTCATCTCCGTCCTGCCAGCCGTTGCGAGCGCTCAGCAACATGCGCCTGAGATCTCAATCGATGCCGGCTACCGGCAGATGTACAACCTGGAATTCGACGCCGCGCGGAGTACCTTTACGGCATGGAAGTCGCAGAACCCCAACGACCCGGTCGGGCCGGTCTCCATGGCGGCGGCCTATCTGTTCGCCGAGTTCGACCGGCTCAACATCCTGCAATCCGAGTTTTTTGTCGACGACAAGAATTTTCGCGGCGAGCATAACGAACTTAGATCTCTGCCGGAAATGCGCGTCTCCTTCGATCGGGAGATCGAGGAGGCGCAGCGGATCGCGGCGCGCCGGCTCGCGTCGAATCCGCGAGACACGACTGCTCTGTTTGCGACCATCCTCACGCTCGGACTGCGCTCCGACTATGCGGGATTGATTGAAAAGCGGGACCTTGCTGCGCTCTCCGACATGAAACAGAGCCGGCAATTGTCCGAGAGACTGCTGCGCATCGATCCGCAGTACTACGACGCCTACCTCGCCGGAGGTGTCGAGAACTACATGCTGAGCCAGAAGGCTCTGCCGATGCGCTGGCTGTTGCGGCTCAGCGGCGCGGAGACCGACAAAGCCGAGGGTATTCGCCGGGTCAAGCTCACCGCCAGCAAGGGCCGTTATCTGAAGCCTTTTGCCCTTCTGCTGGTCGCCGTAGCCGCGTTGCGCGACAAGGACGTCGCGACGGCGAAGAGCATCCTGCGCGACCTGTCCCAACAGTTCCCTCGCAATCATTTATACTCCGAAGAGCTTTCCAGGCTTCGTTAGAAGACAACTCACAACATGAACATAACCAGTGTCGCCAGCGCCTTTCCCAAGTACGAGTACAGCCAGGAGATCCTGCTCAAGGCTTTCCTCGCGCATTGGGGCGGCCGGCTTGAGAACCCGCTCTTCCTGCAGCGGCTGCATAACGCGGTGGGCGTGGAGACCCGCCATCTTGCTTTGCCGGTGGAGGAGTATCCGGGCCTGACCAGTTGGGGCGTGGCGAACAACCATTGGATTCGCGTCTCCGTGGACCTCGCCGAGGAGTGCCTCGGCAAGGCGCTGGAACGCGCGGGCCTCGACAAGAGCGCGCTTGGCGCGATCTTCTTTGTGTCCGTGACGGGCATTTCCAGCCCCTCGGTGGAAGCGCGGCTCATCAACCGCATGCGGCTGCCGGTGAACCTGAAGCGCGTCCCCATCTTCGGTCTGGGCTGCGTGGCCGGTGCGGCGGGCATCAGCCGGTGCGCCGACTACGTAAAGGCGTATCCCGATCAGGTGGCGGCGGTGATCTCCGTGGAACTCTGCTCACTCACCCTGCAGCACGACGACTTCTCGGCTGCGAACCTGATCTCGACCGGCCTGTTCGCCGATGGTTCGGCGGCGGTGCTGGTGGCCGGCGACAACGTGCCGTCGAAGGGGCCCAGGATTCTCGCAACCAAGTCGATCTTCTATCCGGATTCCGAGCACGTCATGGGTTGGGACATCTCCGAAAAGGGTTTCAAGATCGTGCTCTCGAAAGAGGTGCCCTATGTCGTCGAGAAACACTTGTGCGGGGACGTGGACGAGTTTCTCGCCGAGCACTCTTTGACGCGCGGCGACATCGGCTGCTGGGTGGTGCACACCGGCGGGCCGGCGGTGCTGGAAGCGACGCAGAAGGCGCTGGAATTGCCGGAAGGCGCGCTGGATGCATCGTGGGCGTGTCTGCGGCGCATGGGCAACCTGTCGTCAGCCTCGGTGCTGTGCGTACTCGAAGAGATCATGCAGAATCGCCGGCCCGCGCCGGGCACCTGGAGCGTGCTCGCGGCGATGGGTCCCGCATTCTGCTCCGAATTGCTGCTGCTGCAGTGGTGATGCCAGACGCCGCCAGGAACTCGCGCAGCCGGGCTGCCTCCTGAGCCACGAGTTCGATGTCCGCGATTTCCCCCAGCTCTCGCGGGACTCCCACGGCGACGGGCATGCCCGACGCAGCGTCACGAAACTGGATTCCAGTTTCGTGCGGTCGCGGAACGCCTCCGCGCGGCGCATTTCGAGTGGCGACAGATGGACCCGAGATAGTCCAGATCCTTGGCGAGAATCTGCACGTGGGTCTTCAACGCTTCGGGCGTGTTGCTCCCGCTACCGTGGATGCGAGAATTCCCGCGCGTGCGGGATGAGTTCGCGGTACACGTCGTTCGGGATGGGCGAATCCCAGTGGCCGGTCGCTTTGGCGGCGAGCACGAAAGCGAGGAACAGGCCGACCGCGCCGGCGCCGATGACCCAGGCCGGGACCGCGCGGTGCGTGGGCGTGAGGATCATGGCGAGCGCACCTTCGGCCGGGCAGACGGCGACGCACTCCATGCAGCCCAGGCATTCCGCTGAGCGGATCTGAACGAGAGTATCGACCGCGAGCCGCGAGGGGCAGGCCTTGGCGCATTTGGCGCAGTCGATGCACTTCACCAGGTCGCGCCGGATCCGCAGCGGGCTCAGCAGCGACGCCAGGCCGGTCAGCGCGCCATACGGGCAGAGGTAGCGGCACCAGAAGTTCTGGACGAAGACCGACGCCAGCACGAGCACAGCCAGAACGATCGCGGCCGTGACACCCATGTAGCGGAAGAAGTTCAGCATCTTCACGTCGGCGACGATCCCATAAGGCGACTGCAGGAACTCGGCCAGCGCCTGAGCGGGCATCGACACGACGGCATAGGCGAACAGCGCGAGCAGGATGTACTTCAAGCTGCGTAGGCCGAGGTCCAGCCAGCGCGGCAGGCGGAAGTTGCGGCGGAAGGTCTGGCGACCGAGTTTCCACAGGTACTCGGAGAGCGTGCCGACCGGGCAGAGCCAGCCGCAGAACGATTTGCGAAACAGCAGCGATCCGGCCAGGAAGCTGGCCAGCAGGACCATCGCAGCCGGATGAATCAGCGGAACCTGACCCGTGACCAGAAAGTATTTGAGGTTCATCAGGCCGGCAATCGGCAGCCAGCCTTCAACGCCCGCAGGCCGCGAGACCGTCGAAACGCCGCCGGTTTCGAACTGTCGCACGAAGAAGTAGAACTGCGCGGCGATCCAGATGTTGAGCGCCAGAAACGAGAGTTGAATGCCGCGGCGAAGGGACTGGGAGCCGTCCGGAAGGACGCGGCGGACGAAGGGCTTGACCGGCTTGCTTCCAGCGGGCTTCGGCGCAATCCCATCGATGGCGGACACGGCACTCATACTCTCAGGCTACGACTGAATCTCCAACCGTACCGTGACTCTGATCACAGGCGCCCTTGGTCGGTCTAGATGCTACGTCTCGTGCGTCGGCGAAGCCAAAAGGGAAACCAGGTTTCTCTCCTCGCTAAACAACCACCGCCTATAAGGCGGTGGGTTGGGTTCCGACTGAAAGCCGGGTTGCGGCTGAAGCCGCCGGAACCTGACGTGAGGGCGTGATTCGTGGTGGGGCGGACCCCAGGCCACCTCCGGAAATGGGGGCCGACGCCCACGTCGGCCGTTTGGTCGTCTTGCCTCGGCGCGGCCTCTGTGACGCCGTCCGGAAGCGGGACCTGGGGGACCCGCGCGGACCTGGGGGACCCGCGCGGACCTGGGGGTCCGCCCCACCAACGCGCAGTTGGCTGAAAGCTGACCGCCTGAAAGGCGGTGGGTTTAGACCTGGAAGATGGAACTAAATCAACTACTTTAGAATCAACCATATGCATATGCAAAAAGGAATCGCGGTGCTGTTTCGCTCAACGCAACAAACGTCTGTTCGCGACTGCCGCGCACGTCGGCGACCGGGCAATTTTCCATCGGGCGGACGAAAATGAAAAGCATGACCCAAGCAGAACGCCAAGTCGCTATCCAGAGAATCGCTGCGCTCCCCGCTCAACTCGAAGCGTTGATCGCCGGACGCGCCGATTCGGACCTCAACAAGAACTACGGGCCGGGCAAGTGGACCGCCCGGCAGGTGATTCACCATCTGGCCGACTCGCACATCCACTCGTTCATCCGCATGCGCTACATCGCGACTACGGACAATCCGACGATACAGCCGTACGACCAGGACGCCTGGGCCAAGCTGCCGGACGCCTGCACCGGTCCCGTCGCGCCTTCCCTGGAGATTCTTAGCGGCTTACACGCCCGCTGGGCGGCGTTCCTGCTGGCGTTGCCCGACGAAGCGTTCAGCCGGACCGGCTTCCATCCGGAACGTGGCTCAGTCTCGCTCGATGACCTGGTGCGAATTTATGCCGGACACGGCGAGAAGCATCTGGAGCATATCCGGACCGCGTTCAATTCGTAGGGTGCCGGAACGGAGACGCTACCGGGAGGGGGCGCTGGTATTGGCGTCTTGCCGCAATCTCGTATAGGCAACCGCTCCCTGTCGGTTGCGGCTCCGTTCTGTCGATCGTGGCTCCGATCAAATGCCTGGAATCGAAAGAGGGGCGAGTGCCGGTTCGCCCCTCCTCAACCGCGCAACATTCCAACCAAAGCGTTGACGAAGAGAGCACCGAGGGCGGTCGGAATCATGACCTTCCACCCGATATTCATCAACTGGTCGTAGCGGTAGCGCGGGAAAGTGCCCCGGAGCCAGATCATAACATAAAGCGCCACAAACAGCTTCAGCAAAAACCAGAAAACGGGCACAGCCGGGGTATTAAATGCAGGGATCAGATAAGCCGCGGCGATGCCGAAGAAGGCCACGCCGACGATCACCATAGCGACAGCATAGGCCTTAGTAGGCTGTCGCTTAACCAGGTAGAGGCAGAGCGCTCCGGTCGCGGCAAAGACGGCCAGCGGCCCGCCGTAGTCGAGCGGCATGGCCAGCCAGGCAACGTTGGGGAACGGACGCAGCCAGCCCCCCCAGAACACCGTCACGGCGACGCTGCCCACCACGAACATGGCCGTGTACTCGGCGAGGAAGTAAATGGCGTAGCGGAAGCCGCTGTACTCGGTGGAGTAGCCGGCGACGAGTTCGCTCTCAGCCTCGGGCAGATCGAACGGCGCGCGGTTGGTCTCGGCGATGGAACTGATGAAGTACACCATAAATGGCACGAACATCAGGCCGAAGTTCTCAAAAGCGAACCAGACGTTGTGATGAAGCTGGGCTTCAACGATGCCGGTCATCGAAAGCGTGCCCGCGGCCATGACGCCCGAAATCAGGGCGAGCGACAGAGCCACTTCGTAGCTGACCAACTGCGCGGCCCCGCGCAGACCGCCGAGCAAAGAGTAGTGGCTATTGGAAGACCATCCGCCGAGGATGATGCCCAGCACGCCGACGCTCGACAATGCCGAGATCACCACTAGGCCAACGTTGACGTCGACCACGTGGAAGGTCCGGCTAAAGGGGATGACGGCGAGACTGGTCGCCGCCGTAAAGAACGAGATCACCGGCGCAAAGCGGAACAGGCCTTGATTCGACGCGGTGGGAATCAGGTCCTCTTTGAGCAGCAGTTTCACCGCATCGGCGAGAGTTTGCAGTAAGCCGTGCGGACCGACGCGCATGGGTCCCAGGCGCACCTGCATGTCGGCGAGAACCTTGCGTTCCAGCAGGACAGTGTAGGCGACGGCCAGCGGGACCACTGCGATGATGACCAGCGTCATGGTCAACGGGAGGAACCAGGGATTGGAAAAAATGGCGTTCATTCGGTTACCGCCTAGCGGGTGATGCTCCACTGCGCGAAACGCAGCCACGGTTCGGGATAGACGCCGATGGCAAGCGTCAGCACGCCCGTCACGCCGAGGGCAAACTTCAAGCCGAGGCTTGTCGTCGGCGCCACGTCGCTCTCCTGTTTCTGGGTGAACATGGCTCGCACCAGCCGGAAGTAGTAATAGATGGCGACCGCCACATACAGCGCGGCGAAGATGGCCAGCACGTAATGGCCGCTCTGGAGCAGACCGAGGAAGATCAGGTACTTGCCGAGGAAGCCCGCCGTGGGCGGGATACCTGCCAGGGAAAGCAGGAAGACCAGCATCCACAGCGCGTGTGCCGGACTCTTCTGCATCAGCCCGTTCAGGTCGTTGATGTCCTCACCCGCGATGCCTTTGCTCGCGAGCGACGTGAGCACAAGGAAGGCTCCGAGGTTCATGAAGGCATAGACCAGGATATAGATCATCACGCCTTCGAGGCCGATGGAGTTGCGGGCGACCAGGCCGAGCAGGATGTAGCCCGCGTGGTTGATGGAACTGTAGGCCAGCAGGCGTTTGGTATTGGTCTGGGTGACGGCCGCGAAGTTACCCACGGTCATGCTAAGCAGCGCCACGCCGATCACGAGCGGCTCCCAGGCGGCGTGCGCCGTGCTGAGCGCTCCGGTGAGCAGCCGCACCAGCAGGGCCAGCGACGCGGCCTTGGAGCCTACGGACAGGTAAGCGGTCACCACCGTGGGGGCGCCTTCGTAGGCGTCCGGGGTCCACATATGGAACGGGGCCGCGGAGACCTTGAAGAACAGCCCGACCAGGATGGTGGCGATTGCCAGGTACAGCAGCGGATCGAATGGATCGCGTCCGGCCACCGCGATGGCGATGTCATTCAGCTTCGTCGAGCCGGAAATGCCATAGAGAATCGAGAAGCCGTAAGCGAGGAAGCCGCTGGAAAACCCGCCGAGCAGCAGGTACTTCAACGCCGCTTCGTTCGACCGCTTATCCTTACGCAGGAAGCCGACCAGAATGTAGAACGTGACGGCCATGGTCTCCAGGCCGATGAAGATCGTGACCAGTTCATTGCCGCTGGCCAGGAAGAACATGCCGCACTGCGCGAGCATGATCAGACCGTAATACTCGCCGTGATGTTCCTCGCGCACCTCAAAGTAGCGATAGGAAATCAGGCCGACGATCGTTGTCGTCGCAAGAAAGATCCAATGGAAATAAAGCGAGAAGCCATCCACGACCAGAGAGCCGTTAAATGCCTGGATCGTGCCGCCGTGATCGTTGAGGAACGACTGCTGCCGCCAGAGAGCCACTCCGGCGAAAGCCTCGCCGATCAGCAGGAACCAGACGAGGAAGCGCCGCTGACGGGCATCCGGAAAGAGCCAGAAATCGAAGAGCAGCGTCGCGCAGGCGAACAGCGCCAACAGAATAACGGGCAACAGCACAAAGTGATCGGTGGAGCTGTAGTAAACGCTCATCGAACGCGCGCCTCCGCCGCAACCGTCGTAACCGATGGAACCGAAAGCCCCGCGCCCGCGGCCAGCGGCATATTAGCCGACTGATGAACCCGGTGAACGATCTGCGCCACTGGTTTTTCAAGAATGTCGAAATACGGCTTCGGGTAGACGCCGATGGTGACCGCCCAGATAATGAGCGGCAAGAAGATGGCCCACTCGCGCCAGCTCAGGTCCTTCAGGCCGCGATTCTTCTCGTTGGTGATTTCGCCCAGCATCGTTCGCTGGTAAAGCCACAACAGGTAGGCCGCGCCGAAGATGATGCCCAGCACCGCGAACGCGGCCCAGATCTTGTTGGCTTCGAAAGCGCCTTGCAGAATCGTGAACTCGCCGACGAAGCCGTTCAGCAGCGGCAGGCCGGCGCTCGAAAGCATGGCGATGGCAAACACGATGGCGTAATTGGGCATGACGTGCGCGAGCCCGCCGAACTCCTTGATCTCGCGCGTATGCCGGCGCTCGTAAATGACTCCCACCACAAGGAAGAGCATGCCGGTGGAGATGCCGTGGTTGATCTGCTGGATGATCGAGCCCGAAATGCCGTTCTGGTTCAACGCGAAGATGCCCAGCGTGCAGAAACCTAAGTGGCTCACCGAAGAATACGCAACGAGTTTTTTCCAATCCTTCTGCACCAGACTGACGAGCGCTCCGTAGAGAATGCCGATGATCGAAAGCACCGCGAGGATCGTCACGATGGTCTTATCCGCCGAGGCGTTCGGGAGCAGCGGCAGCGAGAAGCGGATGAAGCCGTAAGTTCCCATCTTCAGCAGGACCGCCGCGAGGATGACCGAGCCGGCCGTGGGCGCTTCGGTGTGCGCGTCGGGCAACCACGTGTGGAACGGGAACATCGGGACTTTGATCGCAAAGCCGAGGAAGAACGCCCAGAAGACCCACTGCTGCAGACCCAGCGGCAGGCTCAGCTTCATCAGTTCCGAGATCTCAAACGTGTAATGACCGAATTGCTGCGCGTACTGGAAGTACAGCGTCAGGATGCCGAGCAGCATCAGCACGCCGCCGGCCAGGGTATACAGGAAGAACTTGATGGCCGCATAGAGCTTCCGCGGACCGCCCCAGATGCCGATGATGAAGTACATCGGCACGAGCACGAGTTCCCAGAAGGTGTAGAACAGCAGGAAATCGAGCGAAATGAAGACGCCGACCATGCCCACCTGCTGCAGCAGGAACATGGCGTAGTATTCCTTCTCCCGATCTTTGATCGAGGTCCAGGAACTGAAGATGGCCAGGAAGCCCATCACCGTGGTCAGCATCACCATCAACAGCGATATGCCGTCCACGCCGATCAGATATTGCACGCCGAGCGAGGGGATCCAGTCGGCCCGCTCCACGAATTGATAGCCGTCCTTGGCCTTGTCGAAGCTCAGCAGCAGGGGTACCGAGACCAGGAAGCCTAACGCCGCGGCGATGTTGGCCCAGAGGCGGATCAGCAACTTGTTCTGGCCCGGAATGAGCAGCAGCACAAGCAGCCCGGCGAGCGGGGTGAAGAGAACGATAGAGAGTATGTGCGACTGCATGTTTTAGCGCACCCAGTAATAGCCGAAAATCGCCAGCAGGCCGAGCACGAAGGCCAGCGCATAGCTCTGAAGAAATCCTGTCTGCAGGAAGCGAACCGGGAAGGAAAGCGCTCGAACCGTAAAGGCGCTCAGATTCACCAGCCCATCCACGATCCAGGTATCCCACCACATCGACACCGTCGATACGAACTTGGTGGTCCACGCGGTACCGTTCACGCCGCCGTCGACCACTTCGCTGTCGAACGCGGCGAAGGCCTTGCCGCCTCCGAGCGACAGGCCGCGGATGAACACAATGTCGTAAAGCTCGTCCACGTACCACTTGTTGAGCAGCACCGGATAGAGCATGCCGCCGCTCGGCCGCTGGTCCCGGCGCAGCTTCCGGTAGATGTAATAAGCCACGTAGATCCCGCCCACGGCGATCACGATAGAAACGCCCATCATGAACCATTCGAAGGCGTGCTCGGCATGTTCGGCGCCTTCCTGCGCGAGCGCCTTCACGGGCTCGAATACCGGCTCCAGCCAGCCTTCGAAGCCCCGGAAGAACTCGGGCAGTCCGAAGAGTTTCGGAGTGCCCAACCAGCCGACCAGCACGCTGCCGGCGGCCAGCACCATCAGCGGCACAGTCATCGTCTTCGGCGATTCGTGCAGATGATGTTTCGTCTTCTCGTCCATGCGGCCCTCGCCGTAGAAAGTGAGGTACATGAGCCGCCACATGTAGAAGGCGGTCATCCCGGCCGTCACCAGTCCCACAACGGTGAAGAAATTCGACCCGAGCGGCGAAGCGTGCGTCTGCCAGATGATCTCGTCCTTCGAGAAGAAGCCTGCCAACCCTGGGATGCCCGCGATGGCCAGCGAGGCGATGAACATCGTGCGGAACGTGGTTGGGATCTTGTCCTTCAGCCCGCCCATCTTGTTTATGTCCTGCTCGCCCGACATGGCGTGGATCACGCTGCCCGCGCCGAGGAAGAGCAGGGCCTTGAAGAAGGCGTGCGTGAAGAGGTGGAACACGGCCACCCAGTAAGCGCCGACGCCCGCGGCCACGAACATGTAGCCAAGCTGGCTGACCGTCGAATAGGCGAGCACCTTCTTGATGTCGGTCTGCACCAGGGCGATGGAGGCCGCGAAGATCGAAGTCGCCGCGCCTACGCCGGCAACGATGAACGAAGTCTCCGGCGTCAACTGGAACAGCGCGTTCGAGCGCGCCACCATGTAGACGCCGGCGGTCACCATGGTCGCCGCGTGGATCAAGGCCGAGACCGGGGTCGGGCCTTCCATCGCGTCGGGCAGCCAGACGTACAACGGGATCTGCGCCGACTTGCCGATGGCCCCGACGAACAGCAGCAGCGCCGTCAGGCTCAGCAGGCCGAAGTTGTGCTCTACGCCGAAGCGAGCGGAGCGCAATGCCTCGTTGACGTCGGTGAACTTCAGCGAATCGGTGATCTGGTACAGGAAGAACATCCCGAGGATGAAACCCGCGTCGCCGATGCGGTTTACGATGAACGCCTTCTTGCCCGCGTCGCCCGCCGACTTGCGGTTGAAGTAGAAGCCGATCAGCAGGTAGCTGCAGAGCCCGACGCCCTCCCAGCCGACGAACAGCAACGGATAGCTGTTGGCGAGAACCAGCGTCAGCATAAAGAAGACGAACAGGTTCATGTATCCGAAGAAGCGATAGTATCCGCCCTCGTGGCCCATGTAGCCGATCGAATATACGTGGATCAGAAACCCGACGCCGGTCACCACCAGGATCATCACGGAGCTGAGCGGATCCAGCAGGTAGGCCATGTCCACCTTCATCAGGGGCAGCCAGGGAAAGAGCGTCACCTGATGAATCTTCTGAGCCAACCCGGCGAGTTGAACGACAGCGCCCACCGAGAGCAGCAGCGAGGCGCCGACCGCGCCCGGACAAATAATGCTGATCGCCGCCTTCGACAGACGCCTGCCGAAGAACAGCATCACTGCGGCTCCGAAGAGCGGTACCAAGGGGATCAGCCAGATCAGGTCTAAAAAGTTCATCAACTTTCCTTAGTACGCAAGCGGCTTGTCGCCCATCTCACCATTTCAAAAGATCGATCTCGTCGATCAGCACCGTCTCTTTATTGCGGAACAGCGCGATCAAAATGCCCAGGCCAACGGCGGCTTCGGCCACGGCCACGGTGATCACGAAGATCGCGAAGATCTGTCCGTTCAGCGTCTTCAAGTGTTCGCTAAAGGCGATCAGGTTCACATTCACCGCGTTGAGAATCAATTCGATCGACATCATGATGACCACCGCGTTGCGGCGCAGCAGGACGCCCAGGGTGCCGATCAGCAGGAGCGCGGCGCTCAACACCAGATAGTGCGTGACTGTAATGGGGTGCAGCATCATTATCTTTCTGCCTCCGGAACTAGTCCGCCTTCTTCCTGGCCATCAGCACGCTGCCGACGATGGCCACCAGCAGCAGTAGAGAGGCCACTTCGAACGGGACGAGATACTCGCGGAACAGAAGCTCGGAGAGCCGCTCCACGTTACCACCCGCCTCCGCCGCCACGCGGGGTGCGGGCAAAGCCAGCGTATCGCGCCCGCGAGTGAGAAAGCCGACAAACAGCGCGCCCGTACCCACCACGGCGAGCACCGGAGCCAGCCAGTGGCGTGTATAGCGCCGTTGCTTCGCCGTCTGGTCCAGGTTCACCAGCATGATGACGAACAGAAACAGCACGGTGATTCCGCCGATGTAGAGCACGATCTGCACGGCGAAAAGGAACTCGGCTTTCTGCAGGAGGAACAGACCGGCGACGCCGGCCAGCGACGTGATGAGCGCGATGGCGCAGTGAACGGCGTTGCGCAGCGACACGGTCAGGATCGCTCCCAGGAGCGTCAGCAGCGCGAAGCTATAAAAAAGAGCAGTGTCCAACATGGGCGGTCGTCCAGTAAACTTCAACCGGTCGTTGCCCCGGCTTGAAGCTAGGGGCGACTCTCGCGAATCTGCGCCTAGTACTTGTACTTGGCCGGTTTCGGGCCTTCCTCCAACATCTGGCGGTCCCAAATGGCGCCTTCCCGCGAGTAGTTCGCTATTTCGAAGTCCTGAGTTAATTCCAGGCAGTCGACGGGACAGGCATCCTCACACAATCCGCAGAACATGCAGCGCGACGTGTCGTAAGTGAACTTCACCAGCTCCTTGCGCTTGGTCTGGGCGTTGCGCTCCCAGCCCACGACGATCAGATTCTCAGGGCAGGCCAGGGCGCACAGGTCGCATGCAATACAGAGCGTCTCCCCGTTCTCCGGGTTCGTGTTGAGCCGGGGCGCACCGCGATAACGCTCGCCAATCTTGGGCCGTGCAGACGGATACTGCTCGGTCACCATCTTATTGGGGTTCTGGCTGCGGAACGTGACCCACAGACCTTCCAGCAGGTCCGCGAGAAAGATTTTTCTAAGGAGTTTCCTCATCGGAACGCGCCCGCATTCCGCCTTGCGGCGTTAGCGGTCAACCTCCCCGAGAACAATATCCGTGGTTCCTATGATCGCCACCAGATCCGCGACCAGACAGCCCCGCGCCATCTTCTTAAGAGCCTGCAAATTCACAAAGGACGGCGGCCGCACGCGCACGCGATAGGGTTGTGTCGAGCCGTCGCTCACAATGTAATAACCGAGCTCGCCCTTCGGCGCCTCGATCGAAACATAAACCTCACCCACGGGCGGCTTGATCACCTTGGGCACTTTGGCCATGATCGGCCCCTCGGGAAGCCCGGCTACGGCCTGCCGGACGATGCGCACCGATTGCCGCATCTCTTCCATGCGGACCATGTACCGGTCGAAATTGTCCCCGTTATCGCCCGTCGGAATTTCGAAATCGTATTTTTCGTAACCGCTGTAAGGCTGGGCCTTGCGCAGGTCCCACTTCTCGCCGGCGGCGCGCAGCATCGGGCCGGTGACGCCGTAAGCCTTGCAGTCGTCGATGTTCAAAACGCCCACGCCCCGCAGACGGTCTACCCAGATGCGGTTGCCGGTGAGCAGCTCTTCGTATTCGTCGGCTTTAGGCAGGAAGAGATCGCAGAAGTCGAGGCACTCCTTCTCGAAGCCCTCGTAAGTCTCATACTGCAATCCGCCGATGCGGAAGGCATGCGTGGTCAGGCGCGCGCCGCAATACTTCTCGAAGATGTTGAGAACGTCTTCGCGTTCGCGGAAGCAGTAGAACAGCGGCGTGATGGCGCCGATGTCGAGCGCGTGCGTACCGAGCCACACCAGGTGGCTGGCAATGCGGTTCAGTTCCGTGAGAATCACGCGCACGGCCTGCGCGCGCGGCGTCGCTTCCACGCCGAGCAGTTTCTCCACGGCCAGGCAGTAGCCGAGTCCGTTGGAGACCGAAGCGACATAGTCCATGCGATCCACGTAGGGCGCGAACTGCGTGTAGGTGCGATTCTCGCCGATCTTTTCCACGCCGCGATGCAGGTATCCGATCACACAGTCGGTGCCCAGAACCTTCTCGCCGTCCAGCTTCACGATCACGCGCAACACGCCGTGCGTGGAAGGATGCTGCGGCCCCATGTTCAGGACGAGTTCGGTTGAATCGAGATAGGTTTCGGCCATGCCCTATTGCCCGCTTTCGATCCCCAGGTTCTCCTGAACCCAGCGGTTATCCATGTTGAGAATCCCGTAGTCCTTACGCAGCGGGTGTCCGGTCCACTCGTCAGGCATCAGAATGCGGCGCAAATCGGGATGCCCTTCAAACTCGACGCCGAACATGTCGAACGCTTCCCGCTCCAGCCAGTTCGCCGTCTCGTAAATCTCGACGACGCTGGTGGGCTTTTGCCCGTCCTTGATGCGGATCTTCATCCGGATCCGTTCGTTGCGATCGAAGCTGTACAGGACATAAATTATGTCGAACGCCTCGTCGCGCTTCGGCCAGTGAACGGCCGTAACGTCTACCAGATAATCGAAACCGTGGATGTCCCGCAGGGTCTCGACGACTTCGTACGCCGCATCCATCTGCGCGACGAACGAGGGCTGTCCCTGGTAAGCGATGAACTCGCTCACCTTTTCGCCAAACTCCTCTTTCAAGGCATCCGGCAGGTCACCTGTCCAGTCGGGAGGAGGCGGCGGAGGCGCGGGAGGCTTGGGGGCTGGTTTGGGCGGGGCTGCGGGCTTAGGCGCCGCAGCCGCTGGTGCTTCGGCAGGCGCGGCTTCGGCAGCCGGCTGCTTCGGTTCATTCGGCGCCGGGCCAGCGCCCTGCACGCCCTCGGGCTTTTGTTCCTCAGGCATCGCGGAATCCAAACTCGTGACTCACTGAAGCCTCAGGGTTATCACAGCCCGTGAATCGGCGTCAATTGTCTGCTTGCCACTATCCAGACAGCGAAGTCTTATATTAACAACGGATCGGCTAGGCCAGCAAATTAAGCGCTCGTAATTCGCAGGCCGTTGGCCCCGCCGGATCCAGAGACGCGCTCGCCGCCAGGCGTTGAAGGTCAATCGGCTCATCGACATCCGCCCAGACAAAAGCGAGCGAGACACTGAGCCCGCCACGGCGGCAAGCCGCTTCGGTCGCTTCGAGTGTTCGCGTTGAAGACCATGGGACCCCGTCGAACATTGTATCCACGATTCGCCTGCAGCAGATGCCCCAAAACCCGCCATCCTCGGCGGGACCCAGCCGTACGTCGGTTTCACCCCGAAACAACTCCTCAATGTGCGCTTCCGGAAGATCGGGAGCGTCAGAGCCCAGAATCGCCACCCGCTCAAAGCCTCGGGCCAGCGCCTCCGCCAGAGCCTGCATCATTCGAACTCCCAGGTCACCCGCCGGTTGCAGTCGGCGGAGGCAGTCGATCTCCGGCCAGGCCGAGGTTGGCTCATCGAGATGCAATTCAACGCTGAATCGTCCCGACGCCCTCGCCGCAACGTCCCGAACGAAAGCCGTGTACAGACGCGCAGCCGCTTCCGCCCCCACGCCGGCGGCCAGCCGCGTCTTCACCTGCCCGGCGACCGGTGCCCGCGCAAAGAGGATCACCAAGTTCCGCAATCCTGAATTGTAGAATGGATCTAACGCATCCGATGAATGAGAAGGAGATACCTGGGAAATGAAATACGCTTGCGCGACGGCGCTGACGGCGGCCCTGCTACTGACCGGTTCGCTCTTCGCCGCGGACAAGAAGGGCGATCCAGCCAAGGGCAAAGAAGTTTTTGAACAGTGCGCGGTATGCCACTCGGCGACGACCGACCAGAAGAAGATGGGTCCCAGCCTGAAGGGACTCTACAAGCGGCCCAAGCTGGCTAACGGGTCGCCGGTGACGGATGCGAGCATCCTCGCCATGGTCAACAAGGGCAAGGGGTCCATGCCCGCTTTCGCCGACATGCTGAGCAACGAAGAAAAGACCGACCTGCTCGCCTATCTCAAAACGCTCTGAAGCCAAAGGTTTGACCACTGGCGCCTGTAGCCGCTACTCTAGTAGGCGTGAGCGGCTGTTCGCCGCCAGCGCGTCCTCATCGTCTAGCCCGGCCTAGGACACCGCCCTTTCACGGCGATAACGCGGGTTCGAATCCCGCTGAGGACGCCATCCTCCCATTCCATAACCACCCAGGTCTAAATCCGTTGACGCCAGCGGTGTGTTCAGCCGGTCCTCATAGGCCCAACATCTTGCAGTAGTTGGCCTTCGACCCACTTCTCCTCCCTGAAATCCGACCAGCCCCCAGGCGTCCTAAACCATAGGAATTGAGGACGTTGGCCATTTCCCGCGCCACGAACTCTCCATTTTCTCCATTGACGCCTCGGCGGAAGTTGACAGCTTGTTGATTGAGGCCACAGTCCGCGATTGGACACTTTCGAACTCCCGCGAGTATCTATTGATTGAGGTCGCCACCAGGCGATCACGAACCACCAGACAGCGGACAGGCCGCCAAGCGGAAACCGTTGTGGGTGTCGGACCAACTGGGCCGGCAAACGCAACGCCGCACCTGTCTCCCGACCTCCGGCACACACAACTCCGTTCGCGGTCTCCCGCACGGGGAGACTAGCCACATGGAGTGTCGAGACCGTCGGACCAGCGATGCCGTCACCGAGATCGTGGGCATCCTCGCCGCCGCGTACGAACGCAGCCGCCAGGCACCAAAGATCGAGGACGACGCCGCATCGGCGGGCGTCCATGGAGAACTTGCTAACCCGCGCGTGGAGAGCCTTCCTGTACATGAGGTTGACACGTGAAGAAACCCATCCAAGCAAGGATCGACGAGCTCGCCGCGATGAACGTGCGGGCGCTGCAGGAAGAGTACCGGAGGGTCTTTGGGGCAGAACCCGAGAGTGCCCATCGGCAATTCCTGTTCCGCAAGATCGCCTGGCAGCTTCAGGCAAAGGAGGAAGGCGGCCTGCCGGAGCCGGTCCGCGGACTGGCCCGCGAGATCGCGCGCAATGTCGCGCTGCGCAATCGCGTAATCACGAACTCGATTAAGCAGCGCGCCGGCCTGCCCGTCGAGCGTACCGCCACGACGGTGATCGGGCCGGGGCACGATTCCCGGCTGCCGATGCCCGGCGGCGTCATCGTGAAGGAGTATCGGGGCGAGACGCTGGTCGTCAAAGTGACTGACACGGGATTCGAGTTTCGGGATCGCCGCTACTCGTCGCTGAGCGCCATCGCTAAGGAAATCACCGGCACCAAGTGGAACGGCTACGCCTTCTTTCAGATGACCAAGGAGGCGCCCAATGGCCGCGACTGAGTTGGCCGTCCCCGCGGCGACGCGGCGTAAGACGATGCGCTGCGCGATCTACACGCGCAAGTCTACCGAAGAGGGACTGGAGCAGACCTTCAACACGCTCGACGCCCAGCGCGATGCGGCCGAAGCCTACGTCCGTAGCCAGCGCGAAGAGGGCTGGACGGCGCTGGCGGACAAGTACGACGACGGCGGCTACACCGGCGCCAATATGGATCGGCCAGCGCTGAAGAAGATGCTCCAGGACGTGCGCGATGGCCTGGTGGACTGCGTGCTGGTCTATAAGGTGGACCGGTTGACGCGGTCGCTGCTCGACTTCTCACGGATCATAGAGGTGCTCGACCAGCATGGCGTGAGCTTCGTCTCGGTCACGCAGCAGTTCAACACGACCAGCTCCCTCGGCCGCCTCACCCTCAACATCCTGCTCTCGTTCGCACAGTTCGAACGTGAGATGATCGCCGAGCGCACGAAGGACAAGATGTCGGCCGCGCGCCGCAAGGGCCGGTGGGTCGGAGGCAATCCCGTGCTCGGCTACGACCTAAGCGACAAGGATGCGGCGCTCCTTGTGAACGAAGAAGAGGCCTCGCGAGTCCGGGCGATCTTCGACCTCTACCTTGAGTACGAGGCGATGATGCCGGTCGTGCAGGAACTTAACCGCCGCGACTGGCGGATGAAGCAGTGGACGACCCGGAAGGGCACGCCGGCGGGCGGACGACCGTTCGTAAAGAACCGCCTCTACAATCTGCTCACCAATATGGTTTATATCGGCAAGTTGCGCTACGAAGGCCAGGTCTATGACGGCGTGCACAAGGCCATCGTCGATGCAAAAGTCTGGCAGGCGGTGCAGGATCGGCTTCACCAAAACTGGCGGAGCGGAGGCCGTGAGATCCGCAACAAATATGGAGCGGTGCTCAAGGGACTGATTCGTTGCGCCACGTGCAACGTCAGTATGATTCACTCGTACACGCAGAAGGAGCACAACAAGCTCTACCGCTACTACGTTTGCGTGAACGCCCACCAGCGCGGATACAACCAATGCCAGACGCGCTCGGTTTCGGCGCCGGTGATCGAGCAGGCAGTGATCGACCAGATTCGCGGGATCGCATCGAACCCGGAAGTGATCGCCGAGGTGGTGCAACAGCTGGATGAGCGGCGTCTGGCCGCTATCGAAGCACTGGAGCACGAGAAGCGACTCATCGAGAAGGACCTGCGTCGTCTGGCAGAGGAGACCACCCGGGTGCTTCGGGCATCGGGCAAGCAGGCCCCGGCCCGATTGGCCGAACTGCACGAGCGCGCGGCGGTGGTCGAGGCCCAGCTTCGTACCGTGAGCGGCCAGCTCGCCGGCGTCGTCGCACAGGCGGTCGACGCAGCAGGCGTCTGCAAGAACCTGCGCGAGTTCGACGGACTCTGGGCGGACATGAGCCCGCGCCAACAGGTGAAGTTCGTAAAGACGCTCGTCGAACGCGTGACCTACGACGGCACCACCTGCACGGTGACCGTGGGCTTCCGCACGGAGGGCATCCGGCGGTTGTGTGCCGGGGGAGAGAGACCATGACAATTCAAAACGGCCGGTTTGAGGTGACGGTGCAGCTGCGGCCGTCCGTGCGCGACGTGTATCGGACTTCCCGGAGTGACGCACCGCCCATGGCGTACGCGCCTAGGCATGGGCAGTTGCCGCGTATTACCCAAGTCCTTGCTCTGGCGATACAGTTCCAGGAGATGCTCGACCGCGGCGAGGCGCGCAACTACGCCGACCTCGCCCGGCTTGGATGCGTCTGCCGGGAGCGGATCAGCCAGGTGATGGCGCTGACTTGGCTGGCGCCGGACATCCAGGAAGCCGTCCTGCGGCTGACCGAGGTGCCGGGCGGGCGGTTCCCAATAAGCGAAGGTGCGCTGCGACGGATCGCCCAGTTGCCTGGGTGGGAGGATCAACGGGCGCAGTGACCGCACGCACCTGCGGAAGTCGAGGTGTGAGGCTGACGACCTGCTGCTTTCCTAAGTGAACTGCAGGCATCGGCTGTCGCAACGTTCACTTCTGCCGAAAAGTGACAACACGGTCACGTGGAGCGGCGTCAGCGGTCACACGCGCGTTTTTCGGTACCGATCCGGGCATGAATCTGTTTTGTATCGAACTTTTTTGCGCGTACTTCTTTAAACCAACTACTGCCCCGAGCCCACTTGGGTGTTTCCCAAGTAATAATTTCCGGATTACCGCCAACCAGGAGGACCAAAGCGATCCCAGGGCGGCGCTTAAATGATGTTGACTTTCAGACGTATCTGTGCGATACATGGTATCCCAAACGATCTCTCTGTAAGAGGTTATTGGACTGTTGTTCGGAGATGACAGAAAGAATGGGGGCGCGTCATGGCAAAAACTTACACCGAGCTGACCGGGGCCTTTGTTTCCGTCCCGGCAGCGTTTGAAGGAGCCGATAGCGATATCACGGACGTGATTAAAGTACCGATTGAGTTCGAACACACCCGCTCGGACCTGGAGCACACCTACATCTCGGGTGGCGCTTCGAATAGCGCACTCCTTTTCGATCTTCGGGAACTTCCTTCACGTTTTGACGCCAAGAAAGCGCTACGAGATTGCGATTTAATGCGAGACATCATCGCGAACAATCCCGCCGACATCGAAGAGATTGTTAAGAGTGTGAGAGCAGTTGCACTCGGGGAAGGCGATAGAGAGCACGTTGGAACTTTATTGCGGCGACTCGGCCTTTCCGAAAGGGCCTTTGCAGATCAGGGCGGGGGATTCATATGGATACTTATTTTCCTCGTTGTGACCAGCGCGGGCTGCGCTCATCTTAAGCCTTATGTAAAACCAGATCCAAAACCGCATTAAACGAGCTCACTACCGTTCACACTTCAGTGAGAAAGACCAAGTGTTCCCATGCTCTAGAACAACCAGCTCACTTTCTTAGTGCCGCGTCTACAGACTCTTTGCAGGTTGGCCAGATCTCGCTTTCGTAGCGCTGGAATGTCGAAATATCAGAGTTGAATCAGGGGGTCTAAAGATGACACTTCGAAATTCTCGTTCAGTGAGTAAGCGATCCGGTCCCAAGAGACGTTCGATTGCCGAGCCAATTACCGCGACTCCCCAACGAGTCCCGGGAGGACCTCCGCCGTCTCCGTCTCCTCCTTCTCCATTTCCCCCGTATTTTCCCTTTGTGACGATCTCCGAGGGCCGGATAACTCTTCCGAAGGTTCATATCGGTCTTGGATTCTATGCATTTATTCTGCCGGGAAAGCCTATTCCAATTACGGTTTCATTTTGGGCTATCGATCCGCAGCTTGATCTCGGATCCGGCTGTCGCATTCGTATATTGAACGGAACCGACGAATTGTTGGTCCTCCCCCAAGACGGTGGATATCTGCCTTACACCTCGACGACATCTTCTGGGCTTAGCGCGGACATCGGGTCGCTCAACGCGGTAATTCAGCCGCCCGCCCCTTTCTCGATGCCCGGAATAAGGCTATACCAAATCGGCTGGCATAGCTTGGAAGTTGAAGTAACCACGAACGGCGCTGATTCTGGGCCATATACGGATAGCTTTCCACTCTACATATTTGGGGAGCTAATCAGCTCTTCCTGGTGGTCATGGGGCGGATCGCTACCAAGCCTAGCCTCCTGGAAAGAGCAATATGATTTGAGCGGCACTTGCACAAATCTCAGCGATTGGAGCGGAATGCAATTCACCCTGGTACTCGACGAGCAGCGGGATACAGGCGCTGTCAAATCTGTCGACACGCTGGTTTCGCCGCATCTCGAAAGCCAGGAAACATCCTCAATTTTACAATTTCCTCCGATTACGCAAGATTGGGAATGGTTGGAACCTGGTGTCTGGACAATGAAGGGTGCCATTTCTCATCAATTCAATTACATAGTGAATATGTCATTACAAGATGACTATGGGAATCAGTACTCGCCGGTGGCGTCGACCGAGACATATGTTTTGGTCGAGGTCTCAGACAAGAAAGTGAATTTGGCTACAGCCGCCTTTGCCTCGTTTACGACAGCTACGATACTCACGGTGATCGCGGGGTTCTTTCCTTGGGTTGGAGTGGCTGCGGCAGCAGCAGGAATCGCAGCATCGGTTTTAGGCGCACAGGCGTTAGATCCGAGGCCGCCAAGCCCTCGCTTTCTGGAAACGGTTGAACCAGCAACTTACGTACTGCCGAAGGGTATCCGTTCCTCTAAAGAGCATCCCGAAGCGGCAGAATTTTTTTTGATCTTGTTCGACATGCTCTCGTGCCTGGAGGCTCTAGTAGAAGTTGAGGCGCGACTCAGCGGAGCGCGAGAAAGCAAGAATGTGGTCGGAATTAAGCTCCAACGTGCAGGCTATCGTCGAATAGTCCAGAAGCTCATTTCCCAAGTACGACCGTTGATGGACGCGGCGAGTACAAGCTCCAATGCAATTGTTGGTTCTGGCGTTTTTAGCGATAAGTCGTTTAAGCGGCTAATCATCGATCGAAGAAAATTGTCCCATGCGCTGTCCGGGTTCATCAATAAGATCAAGGCCTCACATGGAGCGCGTGAGGCCGAGTCCTTCCTTGTGTCCGATCAAGGCTTGGTCCGCCGGCTTTATTCGGCGGATGGCTTGCGACAGCTTTACCAACTAATCGCGATGCAAGTCATTAATGTAGCTATAATGACTAAGAGAGAGCAAAATGCTCTCCTCGCTGCGCGAGTCCGCGCGGAATGATCGCTTTCCGGCAATGGTCGAGCTGCATTATGGCAGGCGCGTGGACCACGGATCGGGTGTCACCCCTTAATTAATCCAAGTGTGAGGAACGCTGAGCGTGCTCAATCGCCGGAACGGGATCCGCCACGGCCTCCGTTGAATATGTGGAGCATGGCGTGCCCTACCGGCGCGAAGTCTTCTCGAGTTGGCCGGACCAGGTGATCGTGGTCCGCATTTCCGCGAGCAAGCCGGGCAGCGTGTCGTTCAGCGCAGGGCTGAAGAGCGCCCACGAAGGAGCCACTCTTACCGCGCTGCCCGGCGGCGATGTGTCGATGAGTGGAGCCGTCGCCAGCTCGGCCATTCGGTTCGAAGCGCGATTACATGTCGCCATCTCGGGCGGCCGGCGCGAGACGCGGGATGGCCAAATCGTGGTGAGCGGCGCGGATTCGGCCACGCTCCTGTTGGCCGGCGCGACGAATTTCAAGAACTACCAGGACGTTTCCGCCGACCCAAAGGAGCGGAACGCCGCCGTGCTGGTTGCGGCCTCAAAAAAGGCTTACCCGCAACTGCAGGCCGCCCATCGGGCCGATCACCAGCGCCTGTTCCGGCACGTGACCTTGAACCTCGGGGGCGATCTTGGAACCACGCCCGCCGCGAGTCTGCCGACCGACGAAAGGATACGCGCCTTCCGCACGGGCAACGATCCGGAACTGGTCGCGCTCTTGTTTCAGTACGGGCGCTATTTGCTGATTGCCTCCAGCCGGGAAGGCGGCCAGCCCGCCACGCTGCAGGGCCTGTGGAACGATTCGAACACGCCGCCGTGGGACAGCAAGTACACCTGCAATATCAACACGGAGATGAACTACTGGCCCGCTGAGGTGACAAACCTGGCGGAGTGCCACCGCCCGCTGTTCGACGCTTTGAAAGAACTGGCGGCGTCCGGCGCGGTGACCGCGAAGGAACACTACAACGCGCGCGGCTGGGTCCTGCATCACAACTTCGACTTGTGGCGCGGTACGGCTCCCATCAATGCCTCGGACCACGGCATCTGGCAATCCGGCGGCGCATGGCTCGCGCAGCACCTCTGGGAGCATTACCTCTACAGCGAAGACAAGGAGTTCCTGCGGGCGACGGCCTACCCGATCCTGCGCGGCTCAGCGCTGTTTTTCGTCGACTCATTGGTCCAACATCCCGCCAACGGCTGGCTGGTTACCGGCCCCAGCAACTCGCCCGAGCAGGGCGGGCTGGTGATGGGGCCGACCATGGATCACGAGATTGTGCGCGGAGTCTTTGGAGCGGTCATCGCAGCCAGCCAGATCCTCAACATTGACGCGGAGTTGCGGCAACAGCTTGTAGACATGCGCGCCCGGATCGCACCGGACCAGATCGGCAAGTACGGACAGTTGCAGGAGTGGATCGAGGACAAGGACAACATCCACGACCAGCATCGGCACGTATCGCATCTGTGGGGCGTGTACCCCGGTGGGGAAATCACGCCCGGCGGCACGCCCGAGTTGTTCGCGGCGGCGAGGAAATCGCTGGAGTACCGGGGCGACGCGGCGACCGGTTGGTCCATGGGTTGGAAGATCAACCTCTGGGCGCGATTCCTGGACGGGGACCACGCCTACAAGATTCTGCAGAACCTGCTGCAGCCCGCCTCCGACGGCAACAAGATCGAGTATTTCGGCGGTGTCGCGAAGACCGCGTCGAAACCCGCCGCCCCGGCGGAGCCCCACGCGGGCGTATATCCGAATCTGTTCGACGCCCATCCGCCGTTTCAAATCGACGGCAATTTCGGAGCGACCGCGGGCATCGCGGAGATGCTGCTTCAGAGCAATGACCCGCAGGCGAATCCAACGAGTCTGACCGATACGCAGCAGGGCCAGGCGGCGATCGTGCGGCTCCTGCCTGCGCTGCCATCGGCCTTCCCCGCGGGCAGCGTCACGGGACTCCGGGGGCGCGCGGCGGTTTTGAAGTGGATATCGCCTGGCGGCACGGCAAGCTGCAGCGGGCCACCTTGCGCGCCAAGGCGTCCGGACCGTTGACTCTGATCTATGCAGACAGGAAGGCGGAGATTGCCGCCGTCGCGGGCAGGCAGTATGTGTTCGACACGGACCTGAAGCCTGTCGCGAAGTGAGGTGCGGCGACATCGTGGCATGAGTGAGTCACCCGGCATTCATAGAAAGAGCCAATCTGGAGATTGGCGCTCCCGGCGCAGGTCACGCGGCGGTTGTCAGCGGGCGGGCGCGATCGATCCTCTCGCGTTCCTTGGGCGAGTGCAGCGCCTCCCATAGATCGGTGCGCCGCTGCACGTTCAGCCAGAAATCAGGGCTGTTGCCGAACACCCGAGCGAGGATCAGCGCGGTCGGTGCGGTCACGGCCCTGCGGTCGTTGCAGAGTTCGTTGACGTGCTTGCGTTGCACGCCCATCGCTTCGGCCAACGCGCCTTGCGTCAGGCCCATCGGCTCCATGAACTCCTCGATCAGGATTTCGCCAACGCTTGCTGGCTTGCGATTCGTCGTCAACATGGCTCACCTCACAGATAACCATGGTCGTCCAGATAGACATCCGCTGCTTCGCCCGCCTCAGTACGGCTTCACTTCGATTGTCCGCAGCATCAATTCCTGGCGTTTCGAGCGTGCGGCGTCGAGTTTTCTGAGACGGGCGCCCTGCTCGGTGAGGCGCGGGTCGTGCGTCTTCTGGTAGAGCAGGACCAGCGCGGCATTGGCCTGAAAGCTGTCCGAATCGAGCGAGATGGCGCGGTCCAGCGCAGCCTTGGCGTCGTCCGTCCTATCCTGCCGCAGACGCACGCGCGCCAGTTCCGCATAGCCTTCCGCGAACGACGGCGACAGCTTGACGCTCCGCTCCAGGTGCGCGGCCGCCTCGTCGAGGTTCTCTTCGATCCGCGCAATCCGGCCCAGAAAGAACTCCGCGCCCGCCTCGCTTTGGGGATCCTTGCCGGCGATCAGCATTTCCTTGCGGCACTGCTCGTAGTCGTTAGCCGTGAAATAGGCCACTCCGAGCGCGAAGTGCCCGCGAGCCTCGGCCGGGCGCGCGGCGACGAAGGCTTGCAGGTATTTCGCGGCAGTGCCGCCATCGCCGCTGCCGAGGATGACGGAGCCCAGGGCATAGCTGTAATCCGGGTTCCGCGGATCGAGCGAGAGCGCCTTCTCCAGCGATTTCCGGGCCTCGACCGGCAGTTCCATCTGCATGGTGACCAGGCCGAACAGGAAGTGGACGCGCGCGTCGTTCGGGGTCAGGTCGCGGACATGCGCAAGGTACCCGAGGCTCCCCTCCAGGTCTTTCTGGCCGAAGGCCACGCGCGCCAGGGCGTACAGATCATCGACATTGCCGGGTTCCTGGATGGCCGCGCGCTCGAAAGTCTTGCGCGCGTCGCCCAGCCGGCCGGTCTGCTCATAGGCCACGGCAAGGTGCTTCAGGCTGGTCGCGGACACACCTCGTTCTGTGTCCAACGTCTCCACGAGAGCGATCACAATGGGCGCATTCTTCACGCTATTGAGCACGGGGAAGACCGAACCGGCGTCGGCCTCGGCATAGTCCGGCGATTGCGTCAATTCGTGCGCCGAAGCCAGCGCCTCCTGGGTCCTGCCGAGTCCAGCCAGGTCCGCGCAACTCAGTGCCAATAGCGAGGAGCGAGCGGTCTCGCTCTTCGGCACCCGTTCCAACTCGCGCAGCGAGTCTGCGAACTTGCCTTGCCACTCATAAACTGTGGCAAGCGACGCACGAGCCTCGACATCGTTCGGGCGGGCCAGCAAAACGTGTTGCCAGGCCGAGACGGCGCAAGCCACTGCCGCGGCGTCCTGGCCCGGTACGAATTGGCAGGCGCGAGCCAGATTCTGCCAGGCCGGTATCAGGCCTGGCGAGAGCTTTACGGCCCGTTGAAAGTCCGTTCGCGCCGCTGCAAGTTCCTCGCGCTGGGCGTGAATGACGCCGCGCAAGTTATAGATGCCGGCGGCTTTGGGAAAACGTGTGAGGGCTGTTTCAATCTGTCGCAGCGCTTCGGACTGGTTGCCCGCCTGGATGGAAGCCTGAATCGCGATGAGCGTTGTCTCAAGCGCCTTTTCTAGCGATGGACTCTGGCTTGGCAGCGGCAGAACAGCGAGCGCCAACAGCGCTCCCAGAGTCGCCAGGGACGAGGCCGGGCCCGACGTAGAGCCTGTTCGAAGTCGCATCGCGCCCATTGTATCCCGGCGACTCCTACCGAGGAATCAGGGTTTGCCATAGAGCAAGCTTTCCGGCGCGGCGGCAATGTGGGGCGGCTCTCCAGAGCCGCGCGGAGGCTCCGGCCGACGCCAGGGTTACGGGCTCTCGAAAGCCCGCGAGGCGCTGGAGCGCCGTCCCACACGGCTGCCCGGAGCTTGGGTAGTGCGTCAGTCTGAAATCGTCCGCCCCGCGACACGCCACAAGAAAGGAATCTGTCGCTCGGCGAACGCTTGTCTGCCTGCTTCGCGGCTGCGCGGGACCGAATCGAAACCCCGGGATTTCCTACTCTCGATCTCTGACGAAGGAAAATCGGAAACCGTAAGATTTTACGGTTTCCGAAAATATCCCATTGAGAATCAATGGCTTGAAAACAGAAATCGTAAA